>WNGF01002622.1_pt1 | contig 47839 bp, 41 predicted proteins | sample 5400641 | NCBI WGS metagenome assembly WNGF01 (sample SAMN13153371, study PRJNA577476) | soil metagenome | isolation source: 80 cm soil or saprolite under grassland replicate 2 | place: USA:California | collected 2016-06-15 | reverse complement strand
CGACATGACACTGGGCATGATGATCTTCTGGGCGCTGAATTACGGCGCGCTGTTGCAGAACCTGTGGTGGTGGTGGCTCACGCCAGTGATCGCACTGATCGTGCTGTTCCTGGCGCTGTATCTCGTCCATCTCGGCCTGGACGAAGTCGCGAATCCTCGATTGCGTACGCAAGGCTGACCAGCCCTTGAGCGAGCGCTGCCCGCAGCGCGTTCGGCCGTTTCGGCAGCATTGCGATGAGTCGCTGCGTGGCCGCCTGCGCCTGCCGTTCCTGTCTGGTGATGGCTGCCACATATAAAAGCGTGTCGGTGTCGAGCATGGGACCCACACTAGCCACCCAAGTGGACTGCTGACAGGGCCAGTTTCTGCCCAATGCGGTAGACCATGTTGTTGCAGTTGGCGGATCCGACGTCATGGCCCCGATCAGACGAACGTAAAGACCGGCTCCACATTGGCCGTCGGCGGCGTGGGGCCCATGGCTGGCGGCGCGGCATCGGCCCAAACTGGTCTACCGCTCTTGCACGATTCTGGACCTTATGCTATGCCAGTCAAGCCATCAGACTGGCGGTATGGAGTTCCTCATCATCCTCGTCGCGTTCATCATTCTGGATCTGGCAGCGATGCGCTGGGGCTACGATAGCCGGGAGCTTCTGCGCCGCCGCGGATGACTGCTTTCGACTTCCTGGTGCACGTCGACCGCAGCTCGAGCATGTCGCTGCGCGAGCAGCTGTACCGCATGCTGCGCGAGGCGATCCTGGATGGTCGCCTGCCCGGGCGAGCCCGACTGCCCTCGACACGCGTCGTCGCCCAACAAACGGGTCTGGCGCGCCAGACCGTCGTCGAAGCATTCGAGCAACTGATCGCCGAGGGCTACGCCATCCCGCGCCAGGCGTCCGGCACCTACGTCGCCGAGACGCTGCCGGACGACCTGCTCGAGGCAAAACCGAAGCGCAAGCCAACGGGTCCGGTACCCGCCGGACACAACGGTCTATCGAAGCGCGGACAAGCGCTGGCGGCGATCCCGCTCGCTGGCTCCCGGAATCACGAGCATCCGCGGCCCTTCGAGAACGGCACGCCCGCCCTGGACGCCTTTCCCTTCGACACGTGGACGCGCATCACCAACAACGTCCTGCACCGCCGCTCAGTGGCGCTGCTGACCTACGGTGAGGCGGCTGGCTATCGCCCCCTTCGTGAAGCCATCGCGACGTACGTGAGCGCGGTCCGCGCGGCACGCTGCAGCGCCGACCAGGTGATCATCACCGGCGGCACGCAGCACGCGATCAACCTGGCCGCGCAGGTGCTGCTCGACCCTGGCGATCCAGTCTGGATCGAAGAGCCCGGCTATCACGGCGGACGCGCGGCGCTGCTCGCGTGCGGGGCACGCCTCAGCCCGGTCCGAGTCGACGCCGAAGGCCTGGACGTGGCATATGCCAGTGCCACCTGCCCACATGCCAAGCTGGCCCTCGTCACCCCATCACGTCAGTACCCATTGGGCATGGTCATGACCTTGCCGCGCCGCCGTGCGCTGCTCGAATGGGCACGACGCGAGAACGCCTGGATTCTCGAAGACGACTATGACAGCGAGTACCGCTACACCGGCCGACCGCTCGCGTCGTTGCAGGGCCTGGATACCGATGGCCGGGTGGTATACCTCGGCACGCTCAGCAAGGTGCTCTTTCCTTCCCTCCGGCTGGGCTACTTGATCGTGCCGCCCGTCCTGGTCGACGCATTTGCGCACGCTCGCGCGCTGGGGGATCGGCAGAGCCCAACGCTCGACCAGGCTGTGCTCGCCGAGTTCATTCAAGATGGTCATCTGGCGCGGCACATCCGACGCATGCGCGCACTCTATGCGCAACGTCAGGCAACTTTGCTCGACCTGGCCAGCCGCCACCTGGGTGGGCTGCTGGACATCCACCGGGCCGACTCGGGTTTGCACGTCATTGGCTGGTTGCCCGAGAGAGTGGACGATCGCATGATTACCCGGCAGGCGCTCGCGGCCGGTCTCGAAATGGCGCCGCTGTCGCGTCACTACGCTGGTACGCCACCACCCCGCGGCGGGCTCCTGCTTGGCTTCAGCGCATTCGACGCCGGCGTGATGGCGAGCGGAGTCGCCCAGCTGGCGTCGGTGTTGCGTAAGGCGTATTCCTCAGCCGCCTGAATCGGCTTCACCGGCGCGAGGCGCTGCGCCGTGTTCCAAAGCTCGCGCTGCTGCTCGGCGAGTGGAACGATCCAACCTTCGACGTTCGTACGCGCGGCGCGCCGCGCATCGGTGAGCAGCATGAGCGCGAGCAAGCCTGGCGGCTCCGCCCTCAGCAGCACTTGCAGGACGACCCGCAGACGTTCCGCTCGTTCGGCATCAGTGGCAGATTGAATCGAACGCTGGCTGTTTTTGATGGACTGTTTGGCGCGGCTGATACGCAGGCCCATCGTGGCTTCCGGCACCAGAAACGCACTGGCGTCCTCGGTCGTGGTCAGACCGCCGACGGCGCCCAGGGTGAGCGCGAGCTGCGATGCGCTCGACAGCGCAGGATTGACCGTGAGCGGGGGACGCATGTGCCGTTCAGACATCACACCTCAGGTGGCGCGTCGGCGGTCCGTCGGACACGGCGGGCATACCGTTTTCGAACTTCACCGTCTTGGCCTGGGTGGTTTGGACTCCATGGCAACGTCGAAGTCGCCCGAGATCATCACGATCATGTACTTCATCGGGCGCTGATGCCGCTGTTGACGTTGATGATCGACGCGGTGATGCCGCTGCCGCGGTCAGATGCCACGAATGCCGCCGTGTCGGCGAACTCTTGCAGCGTCGGGCGTTTGCGGAGCATGGACATCTGCACCAGCATGTCCTTGGCCTCGTTCAGCGGATCGTTCTCGTGCACCACGCCAGCGGTCCACAGACAGTTGACGCGCACGCCGCGCGGGCCGACCTCCGCCGCCAGGTAGCGAATGAATGACTCCGTGGCTGCGTCGGCTGGCCCGGTGCCACCCATTGGCCACACTTCGGGTGGCGTCCACGCCTCGCCGGAGCCGCTCGTGATGGTCAGGATCACGCCGCGCCCGCGCTCGACCATATGCCTTGCCGCTGCCCTGGCTGTGACGTAGTTCGATCTCAGGCCCGCCTGGGTTGGCTGCAGGAAATCTTCGACGTTCATATCGAGCAGGCGCGTGCCCTGGACGTCGCCACGGCTGGTGAGGTTAATCGAGATGTCGATGCCGCCCACCTGCGCGGCAACGGCTTTCAGATGGTCGTGCACCTGGCGCTCGTCCAGCGCATCCACCTGGGCGACGTACGCCCTTTGTTCCTGTTCGCCGTTGATGTCTTGGGCGACCGATTGCAGGCTGGCGAGTGTCCGCCCCGCCAGAAACACGGTCGCCCCCTCACGGGCAAACGTGGAAGCGACGCCCCTACCAATACGGCCGCCGCCGCCATAAATGACCGCGTTCTTGCCTTCGAGTAGCATGCTCAAACCTTTTATCTGACTCCTTCCTCTATTCAGCCGGCGCCAGTTTGACGATTTCTACATTTTCAGTCTTTTTGAAAAGCGTGGCGCGGCCGTTTCGGGTGTCCTTGCTGCGCGGGCGCGACTGAACCGCTGGCACTGCTTGTGCCATGATGATGCCCAACTCTGGCTATGACCGGGTCAGGCACTGAGGCGCCGAGCACCGCGCCGGAGGGCGGCGGGAACGATCGCCAACCGGTCGCGTGGCCGGTCGCCGCCGGTGTCCTGCTGCTGGGCGTGCTGGTGGTGCTGGCGGTGCTGCTGGTGGTGCGCCGTTCGGACCAGCCCGTGACCGCACCGAGCGAATCCGTCGCGCCCGGAGTGAGGACGTTGGCCACGAGCCAGGCGGCGCCAACCGCGGTTCAGGCGGCGCAAGTAGCGCCAACGGCACTGGCACGACCAACGGACATGCCGGCAGCGACCGCCCAGCCCGCGCCGCAAGCGTTAAGCACGCCGGGTGCCGCCTCGCCGGGCCAAGCCCCGGAACAACCGCCGGCAACGCCTGGCCAAGCCACGGCACAAAGCCAGGGCTCACAAGCACAACTTGATCGGCCCGAGACTGACCCGACGGTGTCGGTCGCAATGGTCATGGTCAATGGCACCCCGCAGATCCTCGGCCGCGGGACCCCCCTGCCTACTGCGCAAGCGGCCGAATGGTGGAACGATGTGCGGACGGTTCCGCCGGCACTGACCCAAGAGGTCCAGCAGGCGTATAGCCGCTTCTGGGATGTCCGCAGCCAGGCCTTCCTGGACGCCAATCCGGACGCGCTGCCCCAAGTCATGGACGGCGTCGCTCTTCAGAACGACCTGGCCGCGCTGCGCGAACTGCAAGTGCAGCACAGGGCGCAGCTCATGGAAATAAGCCACAACATCCGCGTCCTGCACGCCAGCCCAGACGAGGCGGCGATCGAAGACGACTACGTCGCGCACGTGGTCAACGTCGATGCCGAGACAAAGGAGCCGGTCGAAACGTCGCCGCGGGCGACCTGGCAATTCGTCTATCGCATGCGCAAAATCAATGGGATCTGGAAAGTCACTGATGGCGTTCGATTGGTCGATGCGTAGCGCACGGGTCTTCAGCGGCGCGCTGATCGTGTGTTGCCTCCTGTTGCCCGGTGCGCCTGCCCTGGCCCAAGAGGAGCCCGCGTCGCCGGCCGACGAGCAACCCGTGGACGAGAACACCCAACGGGTGCTGGACATGCTAAATGCGCCCATCCCGGTCGCCGATCAGTCGGAGCCCGACTGGTGGAAACGGACGACCATCGACTGGCGGATCAAGCCAGCCATCTTGCAGGCGTATCGCAATTTCTGGGACGCGCGCGAGGAAGCGCTGGCGACGCTCGACGCCCACCTGCTCGAGCCGACGATGGCCGGCGTCGCGCTCGAGTACGATCGCGCGGCGATCGAGGACCTGCGCGCCAAAGGTCAGGTGCAGATCCTGGAAGTGGATCACTTCCCTGAGGTCTGGGAAGCCGTCGCCGACGAGGGCGTGGTCTATGACCCGTACGTCAGCACGACGTACAACGCCGACGCCCGGACCAAGCGGCGCATCGATCCTGAGTATCCGCCCGCGACATTCGAAGTGGCGTATCGATTCCAGCGCCTCGACGGCGCGTGGAAGGTCGTCGACGCCATTCGGCTGGTTGACGATGACACCACTGCGCCGTGATGTGTTGGAGGCTGTTCAGGCCATGAGGCGTTGGTTCGCGTTGCTGGTACTCGAGCTCGCGGTCGGGCTGCCGACGATCACGTTCGCGGCTGATACGCCGCCCCGGCCGCCAGGCGGTGATGGCCAGTTCCAGTCGACGCGCCGAACAGTCGGGATCGGCGGCCGACGTACGGGGGTGAACGCACGCTCGGAACGCTCCGGGTGGGCCAACACGCGACGCGGCACCGAGCGCGTCACCTTCTGGGCGGACGGCGCTGCGCCGGACGCCGACGGTGCGGCTGGGCCAATCGGTCCTGAGTCGTGTGGCGACGGGCCGCTGATCATTCCACCGAGCGACATGACGGTGCCGACCTATTCGATCCGCACCACCCCCGCGCAGGCCGGTGTGGTCGGGACCTACGCCGGGTTCTGGCTGGACGGCCAGTTCGACGGCACGATCTTCACGCGACCGGTCGAGGCCACATACTCGCGCAGCCACCCGACATTCGATCCTGATACGGGCGCCTTTGTGCAGTGCACGTTCGACGAGCCGGGCCATGTCACGGTCAGGCTGCACTTCTGGCCGGTGCGCTACCGCTGGAACTATGGCGATGGCACGGAAACGCAAACCTTCGAGTGCTCGGCCATCACCCATAACACGACCAGGTTGCCGGCCGATTGCCCATTCGGCCTGCACGCCGAGGAAGTCAAGATCCAGTACACGTACGAGGTCAGCTCCGCTGCCCACAACGATGAGGGCGGCTATCGCGTCGTGGCGAGCGTCGAGTTGTCGATGGGCGTGGGTCCAGACAACGACGATATGACGCAGGTCACGACGCTGCTCGAGGACGTGCCCGACCGCACCTGGCTGCGCTATCAGGTGCGCGAGGTCCAGTCAGTCCTGGTTGACTAACGCACTGCTGCGGCTACGCGGCAGTGCGAAGGCAAGCAGCATCGCGCCGAGCACCAGAAAGGCGCCAATCGCCCAGGCCAGGTGATAGCCGCCGGTCAGCGCATCGGCCAGTGACTCGCCGCCCGCGAGCAGGTTGCCGGTGTGGGTTGTCGAGAACGTCGCCAGCGCGGCCAATCCGAACGCACCGCCGACCTGCTGGGTGGTGTTGAACAGACCCGAGGCCAGGCCGGCGTCGCTGGCGCTGACCTCGGCCATCGCGTGTGTGGCCAGAGCCGGGAAGGCAAGGCCGGCGCCCACACCGAGCAGCAGCATGGCCGGGAACAGGTCGCGCAGATAGTCGCCGTTGACCGGCACGCGCTGGAACAGGACCAGGCCGGTGACGATCAGGGCCAGCCCGGGCAGGACCGCCGAGCGCGGCCCGAACCGCACGATGACACGATCCGACACGCCCAGGGACAGCACGCCAATGCCGAGCGACACCGGCAGGAACGCCAGACCAACGCCGACGGCGTCGAAGCCGAGCACCTGCTGCAGATACAACGCGCCGAGGAAGAACATGCCAAACAGGCCCGCTACCATCAGCGCCTGCACCACGTTCGCCGCCGACAGCGTCCGTGAGCGGAACACGCTGAGCGGCACAAGCGGATTGCTGGTGCTGGCCTGGCGAATGATGAAACCCACCAGCAGTGCCGCGGCAAGGGCGCCGAAACCAAGCGTATGGATCGATGCCCAGCCATAGCTGGCGGCCTCGATGATGGTGTACACGCCGAGCATGAGGCTAGCCACGATCGCCAGGGCGCCGGGCATGTCCGCGCCTTGTCGTAGGCCGGAAGCTGGCTCGGGTGCGAGCAGGCGCACCGCCCACAGCGCGGTAGCCAGACCGATCGGCAGGTTGACGAAGAAGATCCAGTGCCAGCTCAGCGTTTGTGTGAGCGCGCCGCCGAGCAGCAGGCCGAGCGAGGCGCCAGCCGAGGCGACGAAGCTGTACACGCCGATCGCTTTGGCCCGTTCCGCTGGAGCCGTGAACATGGTGACGATCATGCCCAGGACGACGGCCGAGGTCATGGCACCGCCAACGCCTTGAATAAACCTGGCGGCGATGAGGATTTCCTGGCTGGTCGCAATGCCGCACAGCAGCGAGGCGGCGCTGAAGACGGCCAAGCCGGTGATGAAGATGCGCTTGCGGCCCAGCAGGTCGCCCATTCTGCCGGCCAGCAAGAGCAGGCCGCCAAAGGGGATCAGGTAGGCATTGACGACCCAGGTGAGGCTCGATTGCGAAAAGCCCAGATCGTGCTGGATGGACGGCAGGGCGACGTTCACGATGGTGGAGTCAAGGATGATCATGAGCGTGCCCAGGCAGAGCACAATCAAGGCAAGCCAGCGGTTTTTCATCAGACGATAGTGTAGCAGATAGTCTCATAGTAGATTATCTTGGTGCGGACGACGCGCTACGGCGCCGGCGTGGGCGCTGGGCGTGGCAGCCAGCCCCATTCGTGGGGACCCCATTCGGGTTCGTAGATGTGGCCGCGTTTGATGGCCAGGACCGGCAGAATCGCCTGGCTGATGCGCAACGGTTGGCGGAGCGTGTCGTAGACGGCCCATTCGCCTTCATGCAGCTCCAGGACGGAGATATCGGCCTGGTGGCCAACCGCCAAGCTGCCGAGGCGGCCGCTCTCGCCGAGCACGCGGGCGGGGTTCATGGTGCACATCGCCACAACCTCGTCCAGCGAGAAGCCGAGACCCAGGAAGCGAGCCATCATCTCGACCAGGCTGTGCACGGTCTGTAAGCGGCCAGGGATCGTCAGGTCAGTACTGATGCAGTGCGGCCGCAGGCCCTGATCGAGCACCCGCCGCGCCACGTCGAAGCCGAAGTTCAGGCGCCCGTGGGCAGCGTCCAACCAGACGCCCCGATCCATGAGCTCGCGCGCCTCAGGCACGAGCTTGCCGTGTGCGTCGAGCACACCGCCAGGGTTCGCCGTAAACAGGTGCGTGACGATGTCGCCCGGCTCCAGCAGCGGCAACAGCTCGCGAATCACCGACGGGTCATAGCGCTTCTCGGTATCGCCGATGTGGACCATCAACGGCACGCCGCCTTCACGTGCGGCGCGCTTGGCCAGGCGCGGCATTTCCATACCGAAAATCTCGAGCGCCGGCGAAACCATGCGCGCCTTGATGCCGCGAATCAGTCCGCGCTGCTGATCGAGCACGCGCTGCGTGGCGTCGAGATCGATGCAGCGTTCGGCAAAGATGTCCGGATTCGTGGCCAGCCCGGTCTGGCCGATGTGCAGAAAGGGCAGGACCTCGGTCGCGCAATTGGGCAGGATGTGGCGCGGAAACGCGGCGAACGTCGCCGCACCTGCGCTGCCCGCGTCGACCACGGTCGTCACGCCAGCGCGCACGCCAGCAACATCGGGGTGAACGCCGTTGCTCGAGACCCCGTCGAAGACATGCGTGTGCAGGTCGATCAGGCCGGGCGTGACCAACCGCCCGCGCAGGTCCAGCACCTGCACGGCCTCCGAGCGGGCGATCGACGGAGCGATCAGGGCAATGCGGGCATCGGCCACGGCCACGTCGGCAAGGCCATGGAGTCCCTGAGAAGGGTCGATAACCGTCGCGCTCTGCAGCAGCAAGTCGTACATCACACCGGCAAGCGATCGGCGTCCGCCGCCGCGGGCTGCACGTCGAAGGTCGTATTGATCGCCCAGATGTACTGGTACTGGCCGACCGTCGCCGCGAGCTCGACGCGCTGGAGCGTCGACCTCAGTCGGACATGGGCGCCGCCCTCCATGACCTTCTGCGCCAGGCCAGGACTGTGCATGAGAATGCTGAACGGGCCCCGAACGCCGTGGAGCACCTCGACGAGGGCGTCGAACTCGGCATGCCGCTCGGGCGGCAGCGCGGTCTTGTCGGTGATCTGCTTGATGCGCGGCACAGCGCAGCTTTTACCAGTTACGCACGTGCCGCCGAGCGGCGGCGCAGCAGCGCGGCGGCCACGGCCAGGCCACACAGGCAGATCGCCCCGTTGATCTGGAGCGCCAGGCGGACGTCGAACGTGTCGGCGACGAAGCCGGTGACAGCACTGCCGAAGGGCGTCGAGCCGACCATCAGGAACATGTACAGCGACAGCACCCTGCCGCGCAGCTCCTCGCGTGCTTCGATCTGCAGCAGGGTGTTGTTCGTCGCGTTGAATGACACACTCAAAATGCCGGTCGCGACCAGCATCACCAGCGCGACCGGGAGACTCGGCGCGTGCCCGAGCACCACCATCGAGCCAGCGAACAGGGCGGCCGAGCTCAGCAGCAGCCGCATCGATGCCTTCAAGCGCGTGGCCAGTGCGAAGGCGCCAATCGTCGAACCGATGCCCATCGCCATGTTGAGTGCGCCGAAACCCTCGGCGCCGCTATTGAGCGCGAAGCGAGCCATCAGCGGCAGCACCAGCGCCCAGTTGTAGGCAAAGGTGCCGTAGAAGCCGGCCAGGACCATGTTGACGGCCAGCGACGGCGTGCTGAACGAGTAGCGCACGCCTTCGGCGAGCTGTCGGAAGAGTGCCGTGCGAGGCGCCATGCGCTTGCGGTGGAACTGGTCGCTGCGCAGCAGCAGCAAGCCGGCCGTGGCGCCGACGTAGGCGACGGCAGTTACGGCGAAGCACACACCGCTGCCCCATACCGCGATCATCACGCCGCCTACGCCGGGGCCGATGATGCGCGCGCCGCTATTGAGCGCGCTGTTCAGGGCGATACCGTTGCCGACCAGGCTGGGCTCGACGAGCTCGCTGACGATCGCCGAGCGGGTTGGGAAGTCAACCGCGCTGGCGACGCCCAGGATGCACGCCAGGACGATGACGTGCCAGTACTGGATTTGGCCGGTCAGCGTGAGCCAGGCCAGGATGGCCGCCTGCAGGCACATCACCAGCTGCACTGCGACCATCAGTCGCCGCGTGTGCGTGCGGTCGATCATGACACCTGAAAACAGCGTCAGGATGGTGACCGGCAGCGCCTGGGCGACGGTGACCACGCCGAGCGCGGCGGGCGAGCCGGTCAGCTCGAGGACAAGCCAGGCTTGCGTCGTCCGCAGCAACCAGCTGCCACATTGCGCGACGCTGTTGCCGATGAAGTACGTGCGGTAATTCGGTACCGCGAATGGCGACCTGGCCTTTTGGCCAGGCGCAAAGCCCGACACTTGCCTGATGCTAGGCCGGCGCCAGTATCGGATGCTGGGTTCATGCATTTGAACACTCGACGCTCCCTGGTGGACGGCGAGCTGGCGCTGATCACGCGGCAGGCGCGGCGCGACCGTGCGGCAGCTCCGCGGCCACGCGCGCCCATCACACTCCAACCACTGGGCAGCTTCTTCAGCCGGCTGACGGCCGCGCTGGCGATGGCCGGAGAGCCCGAAACCAACGTCTGGCCACAGCTGCGCGACTATCCGTACGGTACGGCAGCCTAACCTGGGACTGGCCGTCGCGATCCGATTCGTGTGAGCCGTCCTCGCGCTACGCGCGCCTGCCGGCACGGGGCCTTAAAGAGGAACGGGGCGACGGCAACAGCACGCGCAGCCGCCCGGCGCGCGGCTCGTTTGGGATCAGTAGTGGGCAGCGCCGCGAAGGCGGCGAACCGCTCGGGGTTGCGGTCGACCCGTTCCTGAATTCAGCTGCCTGGGGCTACACCATCGATACCGCCAACCAGGCCATGCGCCTGATCCTGAGTGGACTGTTCGACGCCCACCCGAAGCTCAAGATCATCCTCGGCCACATGGGCGAAGCGCTGCCCTTCCTGGTCGACCGCATGGACGAGGCGCTCAAGCGACCGGGCAACAAACCGGCCACCGTCAAAGACACCCTTCGTCAGTCACTTCTACATCACCACCAGCGGCCACTTCTCGACCCCGGCGCTGCTGTGCGCACTGCTCGAGCTGGGCATCGAGCGCATTCTTTTCTCGATCGACTGGCCGTTTGTCGAGAACCTGCCGGGGATGCAATGGATGGACACCGTGCCCTTGAGCGCCGAGGACAAGCAGAAGATGTTCAACGGCAATGCGCGGCGCCTGCTCAAGATCTGATGACTCGTCTAGAAAGTTGGTTCCCTTCCCGACTCCCGCCGAAGGCGGAACGCTCCGGCGCCGGGTTGCCACACGGGTTCGGGATGTTGGCGGAGCGTGGGGTGCGCACATGCTAGGTTTCTACACATGAGTACCGCACTGACGCGTCGCGCCGTCCTGGGCTTGCTGGCGGCTGGCGCGACGGGACTTCTCGCCGCCTGTGCGGGCGGCACCCAACCAACGCCAACGGCCGCGCCTGCCGCGCAAGCCAAGCCCACGACCGCACCTGCCGCGGGCGCAACCTCGGCGCCCGCGGCGGGTGGCTGGCCGGACTACTACCCGGCCAATTACGCGGACACGGTCGAGGCGTCCAAGAAGGAGCAGAAGCTGCTCGTGTACTCGATCATGTCCAAGGACAACTGGAAGCCCGTCCTGGACGATTTCAAGACGCGCTACTCGTGGCTCGACGTCGAGGCGCTCGATCTGGGCGCGTACGAGGTGTTCGAGCGCTACTACTCCGAAAGCGCGGGCGGCGCACGCACCGCGGACATGATCATCAGCTCGGGCCCGGACGGCTGGCAGGACTTCGTCAAGAAGTCTGAGCTGGCCGAGTACAAGTCGCCCGAAGATGACAAGGTGCCCGCGTTCACCAAGCTCGCGCCGAGCATCTATACCGCCTCGACGGACCCGATGGTCTTCATCTGGAACAAGAAGCTCCTGGCGCAGCCACCGAAGACGATTGCCGAGCTGGGCGATATGGCGACCAAAGACGCCGCGAAGTTCTCGCCAGGCAAGATCGTCAGCTACGAAGAGACGAACGCCACCGGCTTCGCCGCCAACTGGTTCTGGGCCAAGAAAGTCGGCCAGGACAAGGCACTCGCCACCTTGAGCGCTATCGGTAAGACGAAGCCGAAGTTGGAATCGTCGGCGGGGCGGATGGTTGACGCCACCCTGGCTGGCGAGACGCTGATTGGCTACTTCGTGTCCACCATCTCGGTGCTGCCGCGATTTCCGCAGGCGCAGGAGGTGCTCGGTTGGGCGATGATCGGCGATGGCACGCCAGTCATCGTGCGCGGCATGGGAGTGACCAAGAAGGCGCAAGCGCCCAACGCGGCCAAGCTGATGATGGACTTCATCATGTCATCGGCTGGCCAGCTGGCCTTCGCCAACGGCGGCCTCACCGCCTACCGAGCGGACGTGGCGGACCAGGCCAAAGCGCATTTGAGCAAGCTGTCCGCCGAGGTCGGCGAGCAGAACCTGTCTTTCTTCTCATTCGACCCAGACCTGGCCGACGCGACCAAGCGCGAAGATTTCCGGGCCAAGATGAAGACCGCCCTCGGCCGCTAACGTGGCGATTGCAGCGCGGGCCGAGGCGACGAGCGCTGCACCCGCGCGGGCGGTGTCGTGGGACCGGCCCGTGCAGTGGGTCTTAGCGATCCTGGCGGCAGGATTGGTCATCTTTCCGCTGGTGCCGATCGTATTGCAGAGTGTGCTGGATCGGCCGCTGTATGAGGCCGACCGCCAGGTCACCCTCAACAACTACGCGCGGATTCTGAGCAGCGCCGAATTCTGGGCCACGCTCGGCACCACGCTTGCCTTCGGCATCGTGACGACGATTCTGGCCGTCACCATAGGCACCTTGCTGGCGGTCGTGCTGACGAGAACGGATGTGCCGTTCAGCACGCTGCTGCACAACCTGGTGCTGGTGCCGTTCTACGTCTCGCCGCTGGTGCTCGCGTTCGCCTGGGCCATTGTCTACGGTCCATCAGGCTTCGCCACCCTGTTCGTCCGCGTCAACCTGCAGCTGCCAACATGGGAGCTGTACACCATCGGCGGCATCGCCCTGGTCGCGGCGGTGTATTTCGTGCCGTACTCGTACCTGTACTCCATCGGCTCGCTGGCGCTCACGGACCCGCAGCTCGAGGACGCCGGGCGCATCGCCGGCGCGGGCCCGCTGAAGGTGCTCGCGGCTATTACCCTGCCGCTGCTCAGGCCAGCCCTCGCCTACGGCACATTGCTCACGCTCGTCTCGTCGATCGAGCTGTTGTCGATCCCGCTGGTGCTGGGCAGCCCGGTCGGCATCCAGGTGCTCGCCTCCTACCTGTACAAGCTCGGCCTGGTGGGCGCCCAAACAGACTACGGCGGCATCGCCGCGATCTCGGTGATGATGCTGCTGGTCATCACCGTGCTGGTGTGGCTGCAGCTGCGGGTGACCGGTCAGGAGCGCCGCTTCGTGACCGTCGGCGGCAAGGCCACGCGGGGCAGGGTCCTCCGCCTGGGTAACCTGCGCTGGCCACTGGCCGGAGTAGTGGCACTGTATGCGCTGCTGGCCGTCGTCTTACCATTGCTCGGCATCGTCGCCCAGTCGGCGACGTCGTTCCTCAGCCCCCTGGTGAACCCGCTCGAGCTGCTCACCAGCGACAACTACGACAAGCTGTTCGGCGAGCCGAGCTATGTGCGCAGCATCACCAACTCGCTGGTGATCTCGTCCATCGGGGGCGCGATCGGCATCCTGTTCATTGCGCTGTGTGCGCTGGTCATCAGTCGCTCCGACTTTCCTGGCCGGCGCGTCCTGGCGTATATGGCGCTCTATCCACGTGCCATTCCGGGCATCATCGTCGGCATCGGCTTTCTGTGGGCGTTTCTGCTGCTGCCGGGTATCGGCGGCATTCGTAATACGCTCTTTGCGCTGACCATCGCGTTCATCATGCGCTTCATTCCGCTGGGCTATGGCGCGGTGTCGCCGTCGGTGCTGCGCATCTCGCCCGAGCTGGACCGCGCGGCGCGCGTCGCCGGCGCCGGGTGGCTGCACACTATGCGTTCGATCCTGCTGCCCATTCTGCAACCTGCGCTGCTGTCAGGCTTCGTGCTGTTGTTCATCAGCTTCCTGAAGGAGTATTCGAGCGCGCTTTTTCTGTTTGCGCGGGGTTCGGAGGTCATCGGCACCACGATGATCGAGCTGTGGCGGCAAGGGAACTCCGGCCCGGTGGCGGCGCTGTCGGCGGTGCAGTTAGCCATCACCTTCGCAGTCTTGCTGGCAAGCCAGCGGCTGCTCGGTGCGCGCCTGCATGGCTAACCAGGACCTCGTCATCGACGACCTGGTCAAAACATTCAGATCGCACGACCGCGACGCACGCGACGTGTACGCCGTCAACCACGTCTCGCTGACGATCGAGGAAGGCCAGTTCGTCACCCTGCTCGGCCCCTCCGGCTGTGGCAAGACCACGACGCTGAATTGCATCGCCGGGCTCGAAGAGCCGGACGGCGGGCGCATTACCGTCGGCGACGCGGTGCTGACCGACGTCGCGCGCCACACGGTCCTGCCCCCGGAACGGCGCAACCTGGGCATGGTGTTTCAGAGCTACGCGCTGTGGCCGCACATGACCGTCTATGACAACCTAGCGTTCGGATTACGCCTCAAGAAGGTGGCGCAGTCCGAAGTGCGACGACGGATCGGCGACGTGCTGGAGCTGGTCGGGCTACGCGGCATGGAGCAGCGTTATCCGTTCCAGATGTCGGGTGGGCAGCAGCAGCGCGTCGCCCTCGCTCGAGCCGTCGTAGCCCAGCCGCGGGTGCTGCTGCTCGACGAGCCGCTCTCGAACCTGGACGCCAAAGTGCGCGAACAAGCGCGCTTCTGGCTGCGCGACTTTCAGAAGCGCCTGGGCATCACCGCGGTGTACGTCACGCACGACCAGGCCGAGGCACTGGCCATCTCTGACATGGTCGCGGTCCTGGCCTCCGGCAACCTGCTGCAGTATGCGCCGCCGAAAGTGATTTACGAGCGGCCAGCGTCACGATTCGTGGCTGACTTCATCGGCCAGACCTCGATGCTGCACGGCGTGGTCGCCGACCGCGCCAACGGCGCACTGCGTGTGCGGCTCGGTGGAACCGGGCAGGTGGTGACGTCTACGGTGGCCGCTCAGGACTTTCGGCCCGGCGACACGGTCGTGCTGGCAGTGCGTTCGGAGCGCATTGCCTTTCGACCCCAGACCGAAGGCGAGAACGTCCTCGCGGCGACGATCAAGTCGTTCGTCTACGTCGGCTCGGCGTACGAATATTTGCTGGACACACCCGAAGGCGAGATTCGGGCTGACGCGCCGGAACAGCTGAGCGGCCCGCAGATTGGTCTGTACTTGCCGCCGGACGCGGTGGTCGTGTTGGCTGACGACAGCGCGTGATCCGCAGCAAGCTGTTCGTGCCGGGCACGCGGCCGGAGCTGTTCGCCAAGGCGCTCGCGAGCGGGGCGGACGCCGTGTCGATCGACCTCGAAGATGCCGTTGCCGAACCTCGCAAGGCTGACGCCCGCGGCGTCGTCGCCGAGTTCCTTCAATGCGCGAGCACCGACAGGCATCTGACGGTCCGCGTCAATGGCCTGACAACGCCCCACTTCACAGCGGATGTCGATGCCATTGTGTGGCCAGCGCTGGACTCAGTGACGCTGCCCAAGGCGGAGGCCGCCGAGGACATCCAGACCCTGGCCAAGGCCCTGGTGGCCCATGAGCGGCAGCGTGGCATCGCCAGGCCAATTGGCATCCTGGCCACGATCGAGTCGCCGCGCGGCGTGAGCAATGCTGCCGCGATTGCTGGCGCCGACCCGCGGGTCATTGGGCTGCAACTCGGGCTCGGCGATCTCTTCGAGCCGCTGGGCATCGATCGTTCGGAGACCTGGGCAGTGCGCCAGCTGCAACTGCACGTGCGGCTGGCCGCCGGCGAGGCGGGCGTCCGTGCATTTGACGGCGCATACACCGACGTGGCCAATCCCGATGGCTACCGCCACGAGGCCGACGCGGCACGTCGGCTGGGCTACAGCGGCAAGTCGTGCATCCACCCCAGCCAGGTGCCTATCGCCAATGAGCTATTTCGGCCGACAGCCGAAGAGATCGCCGGCGCGCAGCGTGTTGTGGAGGCGTGGAAAGAGGCGCAGCACAACGGCGTGGGCGCACTGCTCGTCGACGGCAAGATGATCGACCTGCCCTTCGCACGCAGCGCCGAACGGGTGGTCGCACTCGCACGCGAGCTCAACCTGCTGTAAAAGAGTGGCCGTGGAACAGCGGCCCGGCGGCATTCTGCCGTCGAACGTCGACACGGTCACCTCGCCGGACGCGCCGGCCGCGAAACGGCCGCGGCCAGGCGTGCTGGTGCCGCTGCTGGTCATTGCCGTGGCGATGGTCGTAGGTGCGGCGATCGCGCTCGGCCTGACTTCGAGTCGGCCCACGCCACAAGCGGCCGCACCACGGCCGACCAGCGTGGCACCGACGACAGTGCCGACCAACGCGCCGTCGGGGCAGAGTCAGCGCAAACCTGCCGCGGTCGCTGCGCCGATGCCGGCGGTGAACGGCATCTCGTGCGACACGCTCGAGTCGACCATCGTCCATATGCACATCCATCTGGCCATCTTCTTCGATGGCGAGGAGCAGGTCGTGCCTTTCGGGGTCGGCATTGGCGAGCCGTGGCAGGTCTCGCCGAGCGCGGCCGGGCCGTTCGTCGAGGATGGCACGTGCTTCTACTGGATTCATACGCACACCGAGGACGGGGTCGTGCACATCGAAGCGCCGATTCGGCGCACCTTCACGCTGGGTGACTTCTTCGCGATCTGGGAGCAGCCGTTGAGCGCCAACCAGGTTGGACCCGCGCAGGGTCCGGTGATCGTCTACGTCGACGGCGACCGTGCGCAGATCAACCCGGCCGACATTCGGCTCAACCAGCACACGCAGATACAACTGGACGTCGGGACCGACGTGCCGCCGTATTTCTTTGAATTTCCGCGCGGCGACTGACTACGGCACCGACGCTCGACCCTGAACGCGCGCGCCTGGCCAGCGCACAGGCCGGATCGCGCCCGAGCCGCGAACAGGGCGCCGAGCACGTCGAGCAGTTCGTGCCCTGGCACCGCTGGGGCGTCTACCTCGCCGAACGCCAGTGGGCGACTGTCCGCGAGGACTACTCGGCCGATGGCGATGCCTGGCGGTTTTTCCCGCACGAGCATGCTCGTGCGCGCGTGTATCGCTGGGGTGAGGACGGGCTGCTCGGACTGTGCGATGACCAGCTACGGCTGTGCTACGCGCTGACGTTGTGGAACGAGCGCGACCCGATCTTGAAGGAGCGCCTGTTCGGTCTGAGTGGACCACAAGGCAACCACGGCGAAGACGTCAAGGAATACTACTTCTACCTGGACGCCACGCCGACCCACTCGTACATGCGCGCACTCTACAAGTACCCGCAGTGCGCCTTTCCATACGCGGAGCTGCTCGCGCGAAACACCGCGCGCACGCGCGCTGAAGCGGAATATGAGCTCATCGACACAGGCGTGTTTGCCGAAGATCGCTATTTTGATGTCGAGGTCGAGTACGCCAAGGCTGATCCAACCGACATCGTCATCCGCATCAGCGCGACCAATCGTGGTCCGGAGCCGGCACCACTGCACGTGCTGCCAACGCTGTGGTTCCGCAATACATGGGCGTGGGGCATCGACGATCGCAAACCAGGACTGTGTGTCGTGGAGCCCGGATTCATCCGTGCCGAACACCCCACATTGGGCGAATACTGGCTGGCCTACCCCGATGCACCGCTATTCTTCACCGACAACGAAACCAACCGCCAACTGCTGTGGGGCTCGCCAAATCGCTCACGCTATGTGAAAGACGGCATCGGCGAAGCTGTCGTCCACGGCCGCATGGAGTGTGTCAATCCGGACCTGGTTGGCACCAAGGCATCGGGTGAGTATGTCTGGTTGCTGGCGCCGGGCGAGACGCGGCAAGTCGTCCTGCGTCTGTCGGCGCAACGGAGTCCGCTGCCCGGCGCGGAGGATGTGGTCGCGTGTCGGCGAGCCGAAGCCGACCAGTTTTATGCGCAGGGCTTCGGTGCGCAGCAGCTGTCACAAGACGCGCGCCGAGTTCAGCGCCAGGCGCTGGCCGGATTGCTGTGGACCAAACAGGTCTACACCTGGGATATCAGCCGCTGGTTGGCCGGCGATCCGGCTGGTCCGCCGCCGCCCGATCCGCACACGTGTGGACGCAATGCCGGATGGTGGCACTTCAACACGGTGCACGTGTTGTCGGTACCGGATAAATGGGAGTATCCATGGTTCGCCGCGTGGGATCTGGCCTTTCACTGTGTGCCACTCGCGCTGCTCGATCCGGAGTTCGCCAAAGACCAGCTGTCGATCATGCTGCGCGAGTGGTACATGCATCCGAATGGACAGCTGCCGGCGTATGAGTGGGGATTCGACGACGTCAATCCGCCGGTTCATGCCTGGGCCGTGTGGCGCGTCTATCATGTCGAGAAGTCCACCACTGGCCGGGCCGACCGCGGGTTTCTCGAAAGCGCATTCCACAAGCTGCTGCTCAATTTCACCTGGTGGGTGAATCGCAAAGATCCGGATGGACTGAACGTCTTCCAGGGTGGGTTCCTGGGACTCGACAACATTGGTGTGTTCGACCGCAGTGTCGAGTTGCCCGTAGGCGGACACCTCGAACAGTCGGACGGCACCGCCTGGATGGGCATGTACTGCCTGAACATGCTCGTGATCGCACTGGAGCTGGCCCGCGACAACACCGTCTACCAGGAGATCGCCAACAAGTTCTTTCAGCACTTCCTGTATGTCGCCAGCGCGATGAACAACGTTGGCGGCAAGGGCTTCGCGCTGTGGGATGACGAGGACGAGTTCTTCTACGACGTGCTGCACGCGCCCGATGGCGACACACGAACTCTGCGCGTCCGCTCCCTGGTCGGGTTGATCCCACTGCTTGCCGTAGAAACCATCGAACCTGAATTGCTGGAGCAGGTGCCCGGCTTCCGTGCGCGCCTGGAGTGGTTCCTGGCCAATCGGCCGCAGCTCGCGAGCCTGGTCTCACGCTGGTTCGAACCGGGACTGGGTGAGCGCCGCCTGCTCGCGCTGGTGCGTGGGCATCGCATGAAGCGTCTGCTCGCGCGCATGCTGGATCCCGCCGAGTTCCTGAGCGATTTCGGCGTGCGTTCGATGAGCAAATATCACCAGACGCACCCATACACGCTGGAGCTGGGTGGAGCACGGCACACCGTCGACTACGAACCGGCCGAATCGCGCACGAATCTTTTCGGCGGCAACTCGAACTGGCGTGGGCCGGTGTGGCTGCCGATCAATTTTTTGCTCATCGAGGCGCTGCAGCGCTTCCATCGCTACTACGGCGACGACTTCCTCGTGGAGTGTCCGACCGGCTCGGGTCGGCTACTGACGCTGCGTCAGATTGCCGCTGAGCTGTCTGCTCGCTTGACTCGGCTGTTTCTGACGGATTTGGATGGCACCCGCGCAGTGCACGGCGGTGTTGCGCTGTTCGGCTCGGAGCACTGGCGCGACCACGTTCCGTTCTACGAATACTTCCACGGCGATACCGGCGCCGGCCTGGGCGCCAGTCACCAGACCGGCTGGACCGCCCTGGTCGCTCAGTTGCTCGCCGACACACGTTAGCCTGCCTCGCGCTGCGCGCGCCGACCGGCGCGAACCGGGCAGAAGCACGAGGGGCGACGCTGCCTCACGGCGCAACCGGGGGCGGCGGTTGAGACCGATGTGCCTGGTGCTTGCCTCGCGCTGCGCGCGCCGTCCGGCGCGAACCGGGCAGAGGAAGGATGGGCGACACTGGCCTCACGGCGCGCTTTGGTATCGAGCGTCGAGTTAGTCTGTCGTAGACGGTATGACGGACACCAACGCGCAGATCTGGAAGTCCGAGGAGGTCGCGAAGTCGTTCGCGGCGCAGTCGGCCCAGCGGGAGCGGGAGCGCGCGGAGCAGCTTACGTTTGTGGCTCGGCTGCTGCCGTTTGGTCAGCAGAACGCGTTTTCCGTGCTGGATCTTGGCGCGGGCACAGGCGCTGCGTCGCGGGCGGTGCTGAACGAGTTTCCGCGGGCCACGCTGTACCTGGCGGAGTATTCGCCGCAGATGGCGGCCGAGGGCCGAGGGCTGCTCGCGGACTATGAGGGTCGCTACCACTATGTGGAGTTCGACATGCTCGGCGCGCAGTGGCCGTCCGATATTCCAGAGCGGGTGGATGCGGTGGTGTCTGCGTTGGCGATCCATCATCTGCCCGACGAGCGCAAGCGCAGTCTGTTCAAGGAAATCAGACAGCGGCTGGCGCCGGATGGTTGGTTCGTCAACTACGACCCGATCAAGGCGCCGGATGAACAGATGGACCGCGTCTGGCAGCGCGTGAACGACGTCTACGATCCGTCGGCACCGTACAAGCGCACGCATCGCACCGAGCAGGAGCAGCTGCGCTACGAGAACCACGTGCGCTACATGATCCCCCTCGCGCCCCAGCTCGAGTGGCTCGAACAAGCGGGCTTCGTCGACATCGACGTCTTCTGGAAACGCCTGGACTGGGTAATCTACGGTGGGCGTAACCCGACTTCGTAAGTCGCCGAGGCGAGCTCGTTTTCCCACAGCCGCACCGACATCGCCGTCAAGTTCGGTCGATCCAGCGCTGGTCGCAGGCGCTCCCACGCAATCCGGGCGAAGTGCTCGACGCTCGGATTCAGCCCGGCGAATTCAGGCAAGTCATTCAGCACCTGGTCGCGGTAGCGGTCGCGCAGCGCGGCAAGCTGGGTATCGACCACGATGATATCGACGAGATAGCCGTGCTGGTCGAGCTCAGCGCCCTGGAGCTGCAACTCCAGAACGTAGTGGTGCGCGTGGCGCTGGTTTTCGGCGCCCCAATCGCCGCCGACCAGGTAGTGCTGGGCGATGAAGTCCGTGCGCACAGTGATGCCGTACATGGGCTTGACACGATGGTAGCTGCGGGGCCGCGCCCGAGACGCTGCCGTGCGCCTTCGCGCTGGGCATGTCATGCTGACCTGGTGAGCGCGACGAGCATCAGCGCCACGATCGCCCGCTCGGCCGATAGCCTGCCGGCGCTGGTGGGTGCCGGTGCCCTGGTTGGTGCAGAGTGCGACATCGACGCCGTGCCGCCTGGCTGGCGACACGCCCTCGCCGAAGCGCGCGGCATCTGCCTGCCAATAGTCCGCGGCATGCGCCTCGCCGACGTTGCTGCGCGGCTCGTGGCCGCATGAGTGCGGCGGGACGCGTCGTCGTCGTCGGCAGCGCGAACATGGACCTCGTAGTGCGCACGCCGAGGCTGCCGGCGGCGGGCGAGACAGTGCTCGGCGGCGACCTGCTGCGCGTGCCCGGCGGCAAGGGCGCCAATCAAGCGGTCGCGGCCGCACGGGCGGGCGCCCCGGTGCGCTTTGTCGGTGCGCTGGGCGGCGACGCCTTTGGCGATGAGCTGCTCGCGGCGCTGCTGGCCGACGGCGTGGATGTCACCCAGGTGACGCGGGTCGGTCGGCCCACGGGTACGGCGCTGATCGTGGTTGACGAGGCGGGCGAGAACCTGATCGCCGTTGCGCCGGGCGCAAACTTCGCGCTGCAAGCGGCGGCAGTCGATGCGGGCCTGGCCGACCTCACCGCCGCCGACGTTGTGCTGACACAGCTCGAGGTGCCGCTCGCTTGTGTGGCCGCCGCCGCCGCGTCGAGCGGTCGGACCATCCTCAACGCGGCACCCGCCGGGCCCTTGGACGCCGCCGTCCTGGCCAGGGTGGAAGTGCTCGTCGTGAATGAGGCAGAAGGCGCGGCACTGAGTGGCTCGACTGACCCCGTGCAGGCCGCCCACGCCCTGCGCGCCGAGGGGCCGTCGAGCGTTATCGTGACACTCGGCGGCGAGGGCCTCCTGCTGGCGGACGACGGCGGCATCACCCGTCTGCCGGCGCACAAAATCGACGTCGTCGATGCCACCGCGGCCGGCGACGCGTTCTGCGGCGCTCTGGCTGCAGCACTCGCACGTGGTGCCACCATGCCTCAGGCGGTCAGGTTCGCCAATGCCGCGGCCGCGCTGGCGACCACGCGGCCAGGTGCACAGCCGTCGCTCCCTCACTGGCAAGCCATAATGGCGCTGCTAGACGAACGCCCGTGAGGCCGAGCGGCCCGAACTCGCCAGCCCGGGCGCGTGCGCCTTCGACTTCCTCGCGCTACGCGCGTCTCCGACCCCGGTGGGTTGTAGCGAATGAAGAGAGCCCCATAACCGCCTTGCCGAGAATCGCCTTCGTAGCATGGCCAGCCGAGGTTCGCGCCACGCGACGCGACGTTGACCTCCTCGCAGGAGTTCCAGCCCACGTCGCCGATGTAGGGCACGCCGTTGGTCGGTCGGGGGTTGAAGCGATACGAGTTGCGCACGCCATACGCCCACACTTTCGAGCGGTTCGCGTTGGCGTTGTTGTTCCAGAATGGGTTGGTCGAGATGCCCTGGCCGGTGCGCGTGATGTGCCGCGGTGTCGATCGTGTAGTAGAGCGCGAGTCTATCGATAGGCGGCGGCCTGAATGCCGTACAGCTCGGCATATTGCCCGCCACGGGCGAGCAGGTCGGCGTGCGCGCCGACCTCGACGACGCGTGCGCCGTCCAGGACTACGATCAGGTCGGCCATGCGCACGGTGCTGAAGCGATGCGACACGAGGACGGTGATGCGCCCCTCCGGGTTGTCCGCTTGCGCGGCGCTGGCGTAGCGCTCGAACAGGGCGTGCTCTGTTTCGGCGTCGAGGGCGGCGGTTGGCTCGTCGAGCACCAGCACGAGCGGACGATCGCGCATGAAGCCGCGCGCCAGCGCGAGCTTCTGCCATTGACCGAAGGAGACATCGACGCCTTCGGGCCACGTCGGCCCGAGCTGGGTTTCCAGGCCATCCAGGAGACGCCCGACGACGTCACTTGCCCCAGCCCGGTCAACAGCAGTGCCGACAGCGGCCTTATCGTCCAATCGGGGCACGTCGCCAACACCAACCGTGTGCCGAGCCCGAAACTCGAAGCGGAAGAAGTCCTGGAAGGCGCCCGCCAATCGGGTCCGCCATTCGTCAGCGCGCATGCGCGCGAGCGGCTTGCCATCGATCAGGATCTGACCCGACGTCGGCTCGTAGAACTTGCTCAGCAGCTTGACCAGCGTGGTTTTGCCGGCGCCGTTTTCGCCGACGATTGCGACGACCGCGCCAGCCGGCAACTCGAGCGACACGTCCCGCAGGACAAGTCGATCGGTGCCGGGATAGGCAAATGACACGCCGTCGAAGCGAATGCCCCGCAGCAAGCGATCCGGCACGGGCTCGTCGGCGTCGACCATGAAGGACGCGGCATAGTCCTCGAGCCAGGCCAGGCGCCGCGAGCCGTCCATCCAGATGCCGCGCAAGAAACCGATCTCGCCAACCGTCGCCCCGATATAGGCAGATAGCCGCGCACCCGCCGCGAGCACGAGCAGCACGTCGCCGGGCGCACCGCGCAGCACCGACGACACGAAGACGACCGCGCCCACATACGCACCGCCGAAGATGGCCCATGCCAGCGTGTGCCAGACCGCCGACACCGAGCGCGCCAGTGACACCGGCGCGTACCAGCCTTCCCAGGCCTGGCGGCGCTCGCGAATCAGGCGCTCGCCGATGCCGGTGACGCGCACCTCCTTGCTTGGCGCCGCGGTCGTCGCCAGTTGAAACAGGTGGCGCGCCCGACGATAGGCCTGGGCACCGCGCTCGTTCGCCTCGCGCTCGACCGCTGGACGCCACGCCGAGGTCAGAACCGTCGGCAGCGCGAACACCGCCAACAGCACGAGCGCTGGATGGATCGAAGCGAGCAATACGATGGTCACGATCAGGCGCAGGATCCAGCCAGCTGTCGTGAACACAGACATGTACATGTGGTCGAGCACGAAAACTTGATCGCGCAGGACGGAGAGTCGATCGAGATACTCCGGTCGCTCCTGGTGCGCGATGGTCACCACCGACGCCTGAAGGCGCGCCACGTGCGACTCCAGGGCGATCGTTACCTTGTCGCGGAAGCGGCGCTGAACGCGGGTGCTGATCGTCCGCAGGAACCAGGTCGCGGCGGCAGAGATGCCGAGCGCCAACGCGGACGCGACGACCAGCGTGTTGTCCTGCGCCAGGACCGCTTTGCCGAGCAGCGCCAGCCACAGCGCCAGCAGCGCGTCGGGTAGCGCGGCCAGCAGCGACAACGCAAACGCCCAGAACATGAGGCTGGGCTCGAAGCGGAAGCCCAGTTTGACCAGGCGCCACATCGAGGACAGCGCGGGTGGCATGTCCAGACCGCGTCGCGCCTGCTCGGCGTCATGCGAGAGACTCGTACACCACCCCCTCCTCGTCCTCGGCCCCGCTGAAGCGCTCGGCCTGCAGGTCGAACATGATGCGGTAGCGCCCACCTAGAGCGATGAGCTCGTCGTGGGTGCCGAGCTCGATCACTCGACCGTGCTCGAGCACGCAGATGCGGTCGGCGTGGCGGACAGTAGAAAAACGATGCGAGATGAGGATGGTCGTCGCGTGGCGTGTGGCTTCGAGGACGCGGTCGAAGATCTCGGACTCGCCGCGCACGTCGAGCTGCGCCGTAGGTTCGTCGAGCAGAACCACGCCGGCGCCGAGCTGGACGGCGCACATCGCGCGGGCGAGCGCAACGCGCTGCCACTGGCCGCCCGAGAGCTCCGTGCCTCCGTCGTAGCCGCGCGCCAGGATGGTGTTCAGCGCCGCCAGGTTCTGTGCGCCGGCCGCCGCGAGCGCACTTTCGATCGTCGCATCAGGCGCACCGCTCGGTGCGACATTGTCGCGCAGCGGCAGCTCGAATCGCACGAAGTCCTGGAAGACCGCCGTCAGCCGCGTCCGCCACGTTTCCAGATCGAAGCTGCGCAGGTCCTGACCGTCAATCTCGATAGCCCCCGCGGGGATCGTGAGGTCCAGGTTTTCCAGGACTGTCGGGCCGTTCGGATAACTGAAAGTGAGATTACGAAAGCGGATTTCGTGCCGCGGCAGGCCAGCGGCGGAGGCGGTGCCACTGTGGAGTCCGCCTTTCGCACGCATCGTCGGTTCGAGGCGCAGCGTGGCCGCCACCGGCGCCGCGGCACCATCGAGCGCCCAGTTGAGTCCGCCGAAGGCGATCATCGACACGCCGATCGCGCTCTGGGCATAGATCACCAGCCCACCCAGGTCGAGGCTGCCGCCGATGACGGCATTGGCCAGCGCCCAGAACACGACGACGTTCGCGCCGATCACCAGCAGCATGCTCCACAGCACCGACTTCTCGCGCAGCCGTGTCGCTGCGTATTGCAGATCGTGCAGACGGGTCCGCCGCTGGATGAATCGGTCGAGGGTCCAGTTGACCAGCCCGAACAGGCGCAGCTCCTTGGCCGGCGGAGGATCGACGGCGAGACGGTACATGTACTCAGAGTCGCGCTGGGCGGCGCGGACCTCCTCGGTGTTGCGGTCGCGCCACACCGCACTCTCCTTGAGCAGCCAGTGGGTGGCTAACCACGCGCCAGCCAGGAGGACCGCGGCCCACAGCTGAAACGTCGCCAGGACGATCGCGCTCGCCAGGCCGGCGATGAACTCGACAATGCCAGCGGCGATGAAGTCCATCGACAACGAGAGCGGCGGGCCGGTCATGCCCAGGTCGAAGTCACGGGCGACCGTCAGGTCGTTGGTCAGCGCAGGATCTTCGAGATGACCCATGCCCTGTGGTCGGACGCACGCTTCGGTCAGGCGGTCGTACAGCCAGGCCGCGGTGCGGTCGCCCAGGTTCTGGCCGACGGCCTGATGGATCGGCGTCAGGACTTGCAGCGCGACGAACGTAATGCCCACGATCGTGAGGGACGCTGTGAGTGATTCGCCGTTCTGGACCGCCCTGACGAGAAAGCCCATGGCGATGCCAAAGACCGCCGGCAGAGCCCCTCTCAGGATGAGCAGCGCCCACCACAGGCTTGCCAACAGCGGGTCGGCCTTCGGCAACGCCCCGGCGAGACGGAACTCGTTTCTTTCGGTCAGCACGGTGACGTGAACGATAGCCCGTGCTTCGTCATTTGGAAAAGGCGTCTCCGTTCAGGGCGTGACCGGTCGGCCCTAATGGACCCCAGGAGGGTTCCGCCTGCGGCGGGTCAAAGCGATGAGCATGACTTACGGTTCAGCGGGCTTCCAGCGGCGACGGATCGAATCGCGAATGGATTCGTACGTGCGGCCCTTCTCGCGCGCGGCCCGAATGGCGGGCGAGAACACCTCGCGGTAGAACTCGCGGCCCATACGCTCGACAATCTGGTGCTCGAAGAGCTTATCGGTCTGTGGCTCGCCGCTCAGGATGCGCCACTTGCGCCGGCGACGCAATCTCTCCTCGCGCTCCGATGGCTCGCGATCACCTTTGAGTCGACCGAACTTGCGCGCGGCGACGACCTTGGCGACCCACAACCCGTAGCCCTTGGCCTGGTCGGCCTTCATCCCATCGTCTTGCGCGTCGAGCCGCCGGTACTCGGCAAAGATGTCGAAACGACGGATCGGCTTTTCAGGCTTGAGTTTGTCGGCCATAGCCAGGCAACGATACGCCGCGCGCCGTCGCCCAGATGGTTCGTCTTTGAACCACCTGGGCGCAGCGCTGAACGCTTATGGCGAGACGTCGACGAAGACCGCCCTTGTGGTGCGATTGGTGCTCATCGTGAGCGTGCACGTGTAGCCGGCGCCGGCGCAGGCGCCTTCCCAGTGGTCGAGCTCCCACTCGAAGCCCTTGAGCAGATTGATGTACGGCGTAGCCTTGAGCGTGACCACGGTCCCGGGCGCGTAGAACTGTGTGCAGTCTGTGCCACCCTGGCCGCAGTTGATCCCGGACGCCGTCACTTTGCCTGCGCCGGAGGTCGACACCGTCAGCTTCAGAAAACCGGCCGTCGCGGCCAGCGTGGTCGAGAAGCCGGAGCAGCCGAGCGCGTCGCACGCGCGAACCTTGTGGTCGTACGTCACGCCGGAGGTCAGCCCGGTGTCCGTCCATGAGGTCGTATTGGCCGGCACGGTGAAAACTGACCATGCATTTGCGCCGGACACGCTGCGCCAGACCTGGAATGACGTCTCTCCTGGCGTGTTGTCGTTCCACAGCAGTTGCATACTCGTCGCACCGAGTGTGCCCAGGTGCAGGTTGCTTGGCGCAGGGAAGCACACCGCGTTGAGCGCGTTCACGCGACCAAACTGCCAATTGCTGCCCGTGCCCGCGATTGCATCGGCGGTGCTCGTGATGCGACTCACCACTGACGATGGGCTGGTGAGATTGCAGCTTGCCTGGACCAGCGCGGCCAGCCCAGCCACATGCGGCGCCGCCATCGACGTGCCGCTGCAATTGGCGAAGGCACCGATCATGTCACTCTGGCACTTCACCGCACCTGGTACCGCGGTCGACCAGATGCTGCTGCCGGGCGCGGCGACATCCACCCATGTGCCAAACGTCGACGAAGAGGACTTCGCGTCGGACTGCGTGGTATTGGCCACCGACAGCACGTTCGGGCAGGACGCCGGCCAGGTCAGATTCGAATTGCCGTTGTTGCCGGCCGAAGCAACCAGCACGACATTGCGGTTGATCGCGTAGTTGATGGCGTCGCGTAGCTCGTTGCGACCGGTGTCGGTGATGTCTTCCCACCACGACGGATCGCAGCTCTCCTGGGCACCCAGGCTCATGTTGATCACGTCAGCGCCGTGGTCCGCTGCCCAGTAGATGCCGTCGAACAGCTGCGAGATGCTGCCGCTGCCGTCATCGTCGAGGACTTTGCCGATGAGTAGATTGCTGCTGAAGCTGATGCCGGCGACACCCTGGCCATTGTTCGCCGGCGCGGCGGCAATACCCGCGACGTGCGTGCCGTGCCCCAGCACGTCATCCGTGCCGACCGGTGAACCAGTGAAATCTTCGCGGTCGATAACCTTGCCCACGAACTCCGGATGCGCATTGGCGCCCTGATCGTTCAGGCCGCTGTCGAGGATGGCGATGACTTTGCCCGTCGAACCGTGGGTGCGGTTCCAGGCGGCGGGCGCCTGGATCTTGACTGGACCCCATTGCCGGCTGAACTCTGGATCATTGGGCGTCTCGGCGTCGCGCACCACGTAGTCTGGTCCAGCACCCTGGACCCGTGTATCGGCGGCCACGAACGCCTCGGCAGCGGCCTCCAGTGAGGCAGCGCCAGTCACGTCGAAGAGGAACCCGCGTGCGCCAACACGGGCGAGCGCGGTTGCCGCGCCGGCGCCAAGTTTCGAGGCTTTGGTGCCGACGTCGACCAGGTCGGTGTCGGTTACGGATCGCGTGAAGCTGACCAGCAGTCGCTCGGCGAGTGCTTCAGGACCGCGCGCGGTGAGCACAGTTCGCAGAGGCCGATACGCAATGGTCTGCTGCCCGCGCACAAGACTGATTGGCGCAGCGGCGCGCGGATATGGGTCGCGGCCCGCCTGCAGAGCCTGGGTTGCAGTCGGCAACGTGAGGCCAGGTTGCGTGCCGGGCGCCGCTTGCGCCCCGACGATGGTTGGTTGCGCCATGGCGCTGAGAATCAGGAAACCGGCGATAAGAAGGCGGCCGCCGCGGCCGAGCCAGTGGATCCGAGGTGTCACGTGACTCCCCCCAGTGTGATATGCCCCATCGCGGCCCAACGTAGCCGTCAACGCGCAAGATGCGCTGTGAGTTAATTCACAGCTGATCCGGACGGGCACTGGCGGCGTATCCCTTGGCATGAAGGCCATGCTGGAAACGCTCGTCGAACCGCTCGGCGCAATTGCGCGCCTGTCGCCACGATTGGCGCTACGCGAGGCGGGGCCACTGCTGGACACGACCGCCCGCCAAGCATGGCTTCGACACACGGTGGAAAAGACCGTCGCCAGGGCGCCGCGGACGGCAACGCAGCCGGGCTTCGAGACGTTGGCGCGCGCCAATGGCTGGTCGCTCGAGCTCTTCGTGTGGTCGCGCGGCGCGTCGACACCGATCCACGACCACACCAGCTGGGGTATCTACGCGTGCCTGGCCGGCCACCTGGGCGAAGAACGATACGCCCGCTTGGACGACGAGTCCGCATCTGGCATTGCACACCTCCGGAGTGACTGGCGCGCGGTGTGGCGACCCGGCCAGCAATCGGAGCTGTTGCCATACTCCGGCGGCATCCACCGAGTCCACAACGCCGGCGTCACGCCCGCGGTCTCACTCCATCTGTACGGTCCACAGGGCCAGCTTGACGGACGCGACTACGATCCGCGCCGTGACTTCGTGTGCGACCGGCCGCTGCTTGCCGCGTAGGAACGCGGCAAGTGGCGCAGAAGCAGCCTTTGGGGTTTCGGCCGCGTTCCTGGGCGCTATCTGTCGAAAGAAGTCCAGCCGACTGCGACGTCCAGCGAAGCCCGGCTTGTCGGCCGAACTTCAGACCGTAGTCCGGAGTCTCGGATTGGCTATGCGGTCGAGTCCGGCCGTGGTCAGGAACAGTCCGGTGAACAAGATGACAGTGATGATGATCGGCGGGATGAACCACCACCACAACTGTCGAATCAGCGCACCGTAGAAAATCGCCCAGTAGATGGTGAGTCCGATCGACGGCTCGTTCTGTGGTCCAAGGCCCAGCGCTGACAGACCGATCGACGCCAGGATCGCCGCGGCGATCGAACCGACGAGACTCGCCGCCAGGAACGGCAGCAAGTTCGGCAAGAGCTCACGCACCACTATGCCCAGCGGACCCACGCCACTCAGCCGCGCCACGTGCACGTACGCACGCTCGCGGATGGTCAGGACTTGCGAGCGAACGCTGCGCGCCGGCCTCATCCAGGCCAACGCGGCAATGATCACGCCCATCTGCTCCACGGACACCCCACTCAGCATGGACGCGATGACCACGAGCACCATCAAGTTTGGAATAGTCAAGAACACGTCGATCAGCAGGCGAATGGCGGCGTCGCCTGTGCCGCCGACGTAGCCGGCGATCAGCCCGAGCAATGTGCCAACCCCGACGCCGAGCAGCCCGGCAATGATGCCGATCTTGAGCGTCGCCGGAGTGCCGAAGACGAGATTGGCCAGGACATCGCGGCCCTGCTGATCGGTGCCGAGCAAATGCTCGAAGCTCGGCGGCCGGGCAGGCCGACCCGCGCCAACGTCGCCCTGCGCGCGCGTCACGAACCAACTGCCAGCGACCCCGAACATCAGTACGACCAGAATGAGCACGACGCCGGCGACCAGCATCCGGTTGTCACTTACGGCGTGCCCAAATTGACGCAGTATGGGAGACACGCGCGCGCTCAAGCTCGTCGGAACTGGATGCGTGGATCCAGCAGTGGATACATCAGGTCCAGCGCCAGCAAGGCCAGACCGACACTCAGAATGACGAACAGCACCACGCCCTGGATGACGAAGTAGTCGTTGCCCGAAATCGCGCGGAACAGCAGAAAACCAATGCCCGGATAGGCAAAGACGACTTCGACCAGAATCGCGCCAGACATGATCTCGGTCAGCGAGATCGCCAGATTCGTGACTTGCGGCAGGAGTGCGTTACGCAACGAGTAGTTGAAGAAGATCCTGCGCGCGCGGAGCCCCTTGGCCTGCGCCAGAGTCATGAAGTCCTCGCCCATGGTCGTGACCATCATCGAGCGCATACCGAGGCCCCAGAAGCCAATGCCCGCCAGGATGATCGAACCGGCTGGCAAGATCGCATGCCGAAAGATGTCGACGACGATCGGCCAGGACAACTGCAAGCGCGCGCCGGAGGTGTAGGCGCCCGCGGTTGGCAGGATCGGCCACACCAGGGCAAATAGATAGACCAGGACCAGCCCCAATAAGTAATACGGAATTGCCGACAGCGTCATCAGCACCGGTACGAAGATCGACAGCATGCGGCTGGTGCCCGGCCACGCCACCAACGCTCCGAGGATCGACCCGATGGTGAACGCCAGCAGCGTTGACACCAGGAGCAGTCCAATCGTCCACGGCGCCGCGCGCAGGATCTCGTCGCGGACCGAGCCCGGGTAGAACGCGATCGACGTGCCGAGGTCGAAGCGGAGCACGTCGCGCCAGTAGTTCAGGTACTGCTGCCACAACGGTTTGTCGAGCCCGAACTTTTCGTTGTAAATGGCGATCAACTGACGGATGTCGCCAGCGCGTCCACCGCCCTGCGCCGCGAACTCGAGCATGCGTTGTTCGATCGGGTTCGTCGAGCGCAGACGGGGAATGAAGAAATTGATGCTGACGGCGATGATGACGACCAGGAAGAAAACGCCGATGCGGCGGACGGCATAGCCGAGCGTCACGCGCGAGTCGTCCGCCGAGTCACACTATCGCCAGTCCCGCCGACAGCCGGGAGCCGTTTGCTGTCGCAAACGTGTTCCGTCCGCGGCGGGTGCACGGGAAATCATTCGGGCAGCTACTGCCCTGGCCCTTGCTCGAGCTTGAAGAACGCCAACGCGAACGGCGCCCACAGGCTGTACGGGGCGGCATAGGCATTGGCATTGTTCATCCAGCCCCGCCAGTACGTGTTGTTGAACGTCGTCACGTGGCGCTCTTCGGCCAGCGTAATCTCCAGCACGTCACGCAGGAAGATGTTCGTCGCCGCGCCTGCCAGCTCGACATACCGAGCATTGGTCGGCGACGGCTGCATGCCGTCCATCTCGTTGATGATCGCGTCGTACTCGGGATTGACCTGCTGGCTGTTGGCCCAGATGTAGATGTTCAACTGGCCCTCGGCGGGTGACGCAAAGCGGCTGTGGAAGTGCTGCAACGTGCCGTGCGGCTCGCGGCTGCTGCCGCAGTGCACGATGATCCAGATGCTCGCCTTGCCGGCGCGCACCAGGTCGAAGAACGGCTGCGTGTCGGGATCGAAGAGCTTGAATGTCGTCTCGAACCCGTTATCGCGCAGCTGCTTCTCGAGCACCGGGGCCATCGGTTTAAGCCAGCCAGGCGTCGGCAGCTCGAGTGATAGGCGCGTGCCATCCTTGGCCCAGAATCCGCCCGAGTCGCGTACATAGCCGGCCTCGGCCATATTCGAGGCTACGGCCGCTGGATTCGGATCGTCCGGTCGGTACGAGTCGATGATGCTTTGCAGCTGCGTCTCGTAGGCGGCGAGTCCGCCGTACGTCGAGAACGGCACGACGCGGGGTACCGTCGAGCTCTCATAGGCCAGGTCGACCATCGCCTGGCGATTGATCGCGTGCGAAATCGCGCGCCGCACGCGCACGTCGGCGGTCGGACCCCAGCGGTTGTTCAGGCCAAGCGTATACAGACACGCATCGGGCGCACCCCACGATGGTCCGGAGGTGTTCCAGCTGACGATGTTGGGATTGCGTGCACGCGCCGCTTCGAACACGCCCGGCTGCATGACGGCGCCGGCGTCGAAGTCGTTGTTGATCATGCGCGCCGCTGCCGTATCCGCGGCGCCCGGCTGGGTGAAGATCACGCGCAGCGGCTTGGGTAGCTGCTGGAAGCCGACCTTGGCCCCCCACCAGTTGTCATTGCGGTCGAACAACTGCGCTTGAGCCGAGGCGTCGACCAGCGTATACGGACCCGTACCCACCGGCCAGCCGGCGGCCAGGTCGTAGTTGCTGAACGTAGCCGGGTCCTGTCCTTGCCAGACGTGCCGCGGCAGCATCGGTAGGTGGATCTCGGAGTTCTCGATGAAATAGAAGTAGAAAAACCGGACGTTCGGTTTGTTCAGGTTGATGCGGAAATGCGTCGGGTCGGTAACGGTGACGTCTCTGACCCACTCCTTGATGTCGGCGGCAAAGACCAGCGACGGCGTATCGCGCAACAACTCGAGTGTGAATTTGATGTCGTCGGCGGTGAACGGTTGTCCGTCAGACCACTCCACGCCCTGGCGCAGCGTCACGTCGACGCTCTGCGCATCGGCGGCGACCGTATAGCTTTCGGCGAGCCACGGGATTTCCTCACCCGTGTTGTGGTTGTACAGATACAGGAATTCGAAGATGGTCTTGTTCAGGACGTCGCGAACACGCCCCAGACCACCTAGCGAATAGGGGTTCATGTTCGTCGGGTCCTGAATCTCCGTCAGGCCCGGACCGAAGCCCGAAAGGATCAATGTGTCCTTGCGCGGGACGTCGCGCACTTGCGCGGCGGCGAGCGGCGCCGGGACAAGCGCGCCGAGCACCAGGACGGCGCTCACAGTCAGGCGCGCCAGTGAGCGCCAGGTGAGTCGCCGCGGGCTCAGGATCAGGGGCCCTGCCATACGATGGTTTCCCTCCCTCGTATGTCGGATCGTGCCGTCCTTGACGGCCGCCAAACCCGCGGCTAGCCTACACCCCGAAATTGTCGACTGTCGACAGTCGACAGCGGGCCCCTTAGATTGTGACGATGCGCCTCGCCTTCAGTGCCTGGGCCATGCGCGAGCTCCCTGTCGACCGGCAGGTCGACATCGTCCGGCGCGCCGGTTATCTAGGCATCTGCCTGGTGTCCGATCCCAATTTCCAGGCTGTCGAGCCGCCCCACGTGCGGCGTCTGCTGGACGAGGCCGATCTCGCGCTGACCGCAATCGCGGGCCACGCCAACCTGCTGGCGACAGATCCCGACGAGCTGGCCACGAACCAGGCCTGGATCAGGCACGGGCTGGACCTGGCCGCTGAGCTCGCCGGCCCGAGCGGTCCGCCACCACTGGTCAGCATGGGCTACGGGACCTCCGAGACATACGAGACCGACCGCCAGGTCCTGGCCGAGCGCTTTGGCGAGCTCGCCGCGTATGCCCAGCAGCGAGGTGGCACGCTCGCGCTCGAGGCGCACGTCGGCCAGGCCATGGACTTACCCGAGCGCGTCGCCTGGCTGATGGAGGCCGTCGGCTCGCCGCACTTCCGCCTTAACTTCGACAACAGCCACTTCGAAGTCATGGGCTGCAACATGGACCAGTACGTGCCACTGCTCGCGCCGTACGCCGTACACACCGACGTCAAGGATCAGCGCGGGCGCAGTCCCCAGCACGAGTTCCTCGTGCCCGGCGAGGGCGAGTTCGACTACGCGCGCTACCTGCGCGCGCTGGACCAGGCCGGCTATGCGGGCGACGTGACCATCGAGATCAGCGTGATGGTTCAGCGCCGCGCAAACTATGATCCGGCCGAGGTGGCTGTGCGGTCGCACCGAACCCTTGTCGACGCCGCGCGGCGCGCCGGCGTGGCTCTCGACCATCGCGGAGCGACCCTTGGCGCGACCTGAGGTTGCGCGCCGCTCGCACCCGGACGCATTCGACATCAGCGGTCAGGTCGCCTTCGTGCCGGGTGGCTACGGCGGCATCGGCGAGGCGGTCGTGCAGGCGCTCGCCGAGCGTGGCGCTCGCGTGGCCATTGGTGGGCGCCAGCTAGAGCGCGCGTGCGCGGTGGCGGGCGAGCTCCAGCAGGCGGGGCATACGGCGCTGGGCCTGGCGCTCGACGTGCACTCGGCGGACGAGATTGGCTCGGCGGTCGAGTACGTCGTCGCTGAGTTGGGCGGCCTGGACATCCTGGTCAATTGCATCGGCATTCAGCGCGAGGAGCCGCTGCTCGAGGTCACCGAGGCAGCTTTCGACGAGGTGTACGCCGTCAATCTGAAAGCGGCGATGTTCCTCGGTCAGGCCGCGGCTCGCCACCAGGTGCGCGCGGGGCGCGGCGGACGGCACGTGCATTTGCTGTCGGTGCGGGCCCAGCTCGGGCTGCGCGAACGCGGCTACTCGGCGTACGTAGCCAGCAAAGGCGGACTGGCGGCGATGATTCGGCAGCACGCGGTGGAGCTGGCGCCGCATGGCATCACGGTCAATGGGGTGGCGCCGACCTTCGTCGAAACAGAACTGGTGCGTGAGTACCTGGATGATCCGGTGTTCCGGAGCCAGCTCGAGGCACGCATTCCGCTCGGCCGCGTGGCCGAGCCGCACGACATCGTTGGTCCAGTGTCGTTTTTCGTCTCGCCAGCGGCCGGGTTTGTCACGGGGCAGATTCTGTATGTCGACGGAGGGATCACTGCCAGTCAATGACGCTGCAGATCGAGGCGCCCGTCCCCGAGTTTCGTCCGCTGTCCGAAGAAGCCTATGGCGTGCTGCGGTCGGCGATCCTGAGCGGGCGGCTCGCGCCTGGGGCGCGCATCGTCGAGGCGGACATCGCTCGCCAGATGGCGATCAGTCGCAGTCCGGTGCGCGAAGCAGTGCGCAAGCTCGAGCGCGAGGGCCTGGTCGAGTACAAGCCGCGCCGCGGCACCGTCGTGCTGGGGCTGTCCCGAGACGATGTGGCCGATGCCTACCAGCTGCGGGCGCACCTCGAGGCGTATGGCGCCGGCCTGGCGGCGGTACGCGCGACCGAGGACCAGCTCGTTGCGCTGGGCGGACTGATCGATCGGATGCGCGGTTGTGCGCTCGCCAAGGACCTGGCGGCGCTGGTCATCGCCGACGTCGAGTTTCATCGGATGTTGTGCGAGCTGTCTGGCAGCCCGCGGCTGGTCCAGGCATGGCGTAGCCTCAACCCTGAACGCTGGACGCTGGTGAGCGGCCTGCGGGCGACCGAGCTGTCCCTCGAGCAGATCGCCGAGCGCCATTGGCCGATCCTAGCCGCCCTGCGCGCGCGCAACGCCGAGCGGGCCCAGGTAGTGATCCGCAGCCACATCCTCGAGCTCGCCGAGCGAGTCATGAGCGGCCTGACAGAATCCGGCGAAACGGTCCCCGTGTGATGGCGTCGACGAAGTACGGCTACTGTGTGCCGATCTTCGCCAATCCGGGCGCGGCGTTCTTCAGAACGCCGCGCTGGACGGAGCTCGACCCGCGCTTGGCTGTCGAGTCAGCGGTGGGGGCAGAGCGGCTGGGCTACGACTCGGTCTGGGTGGCCGACCACCTCATGCATGGCTACGACGATGGCATCATGGAAGGTTGGACCACGCTTTCGGCGATCGCGGGCAAGACCAGCACGATTCAGCTCGGCTCGATTCATATGGCGCAGCCGTTCAGGCAGCCGGCCATTGCGGCCAAGATGGCGGCCACGCTGGATGCCATCTCAGGCGGGCGGCTCATTTTCTTCTATGACTGCGGCTGGCAGGAGACAGAGGTCCGAGCGTACGGCCTCGACTGGCCCTCAGCCGATGAGCGCATCGCGCGCATGGATGAAGGCCTGCACCTGATCAAGGCGCTGTGGTCGGCGTACGAGCCGCTCAATTTCAGCGGCACGTATTTCCACACCACCGAAGCGATGTGCAGGCCCGGGCCGGTGCGGCAGCCGCCCATCTGGCTGGGCGAAATCCACAGCGATGCGTGGCTGGACACAGTAGTTCGCCACGCCGATGGCTGGAACAGCACGCCCGCGAGCGTTGCCACCCTGCGCGATCGGCTCCAGGCGTTGCGGGCAGCATGTGACCGTGTCGGCCGTGACTTCACAGAGCTGGAACTGTCGCTGGAAATCCAGATCCTGGTGGCGCCGACGCACAAGGAAGTGCGGCAGATTGCACGCGAGATCGCGACGTTGCCGCCATCGAAGCGCGGCAGCCCACGGCAGGACGTGCTCGACCAGTTGAACAACGCTGACGGGCCGCTGACGGTGGCCGATTGGCTCGTAGGCACGCCAGACGATGTGCGCACGCAACTCCACGCCTACGAGCAGCTTGGTGTCTCGCATTTCATGCTGTGGTTCATCGATTTCCCGTCCCTGGACGGTATGAGGCTGTTTATCAAATGAGCGAACGCACCAGAGTGTTGATCTGCTGCAATTCGACCGTCAGGCACGATTACGTTGCTGGTGAGGGCCTGGAGCGCCTCGAGCGGCTCGCGGACTGGGAGTGGCTACCGTCGGAAGGGGCGATGGCGCAGGATGTCAATCGCTGGGGTGGACCGTCGGACGACCCAGCGGACAAGGAGCGGTTACGCACGAAGCTGGGCGACGGCTTTGACGCGCTCGCCGTCTGCCATGGCGCACCTTACATCGACGGTCCGCTGCTCGATTCGGCGCCGCGCGTGCGCTTGATCGGCGAACTCGAAGGCGACCGTTTCGCTAACAGAATCGATGTCGACGCGGCGGCCGAGCGTGGCGTGCGGGTGGTCGACACTACCCACGGCTCGTCGCTGCCCGTAGCTGAATGGGCCCTCGCGCTGATGCTGCTCGGCTTGCGCAATGCCGGCGCCCAGTTTCGCCGTCTGATCGCCCATGACGAGTTCCACCGTTCGACCGACGATCCCGGGTATCGCCAGGGCGAGCTGACCGACCGCTCCGGTCCTGGTCTATGACCCATACGTTTCGAAGGAGGTGGCGCTGGCGATGCGCGTCGAGCTCGCCCCACTGGAACGGGTGCTGTCTGAGACTGAGATCGTGGTCTGCACCGCGCCGCTGACGCCGCGCACACGGCATATGCTCGGCGCCTCGGAACTCGACTTGCTCCAGCCGGATAGCGTGTTTGTCAATGTCTCGCGTGGCGCCATTGTCGATTCTGAGGCGCTCATCGCCCGTGCCCAGCGCGGTGATATTCGGGTGTCACTGGATGTCTTTGATCCGGAGCCCATTCCGGCTGCGAGCAACATTCGCGATTTGCCGAACGTGTTTCTGAGCCCGCACATCGCCGGCGTCACCGCCGCCTGCCGACCGCGCTTCTTCAGCTTCATGGTCGACGAGCTCGAACGTTTCTTCGCCGGCCACGAGACGCTGTTCGACATCACGTCGAGTACGCTGGCCAACCGCCGCGGCCTCGCTGCGCCTGGAGGAGGAACCGTCCGTGTCTGAACGGATACCGATCGCGTTGATCGGGTGCGGCGGGATGGGTCGCCGCCACCTGCGCGGACTCGCCCGTTTTGCCGGCAGCACGCGGTGCAACATCGACCTGATTGCCGTGTGCGACCTGAATCAGGACAACGCCAACTTCCTGGCTGACGAGGCCGCGGAGCTGCTTGGCCGCCGGCCGGCCGTGTACGCCGACATCGCCGCCTTGCCAGATGACGTTCAGGCTGCGTCGATCACGACTGATGCGAGCTCACATCATCGGGTGGCGTTGGCCTGCCTCGACGCGGGCTTGCACCTTCTCTGCGAGAAGCCGCTCGCGCTGACCGTGCGCGGCTGCAACCTGATCATCGCCGCGGCGCAGCGCGCCAAACGCATCGTCTCGGTAGCCGAAAACTATCGGCGCGATCCGATCAACCGTCTCGCGCGCGCCCTCATCCAGGACGGCGCCATCGGCGAGCCGCGGCTGATGATCGAGACCAGCATCGGCGGCAAGGACGCCATAGCGATCACGCCGTGGCGACACATGAAGAACAGCGGCACGATCACCGTCGACGCCGGTATCCACTACGCGGACATCCTGCGTTACTACCTGGGCGAGGTGCGCACCATCTACGGCGAGACACGGCTACACGAGAAAGTGCGCGTGAATACGCGCTCGGCTGGCCCGGGCGGGTTCTACGCCCGCTGGTCGGCCGACTTCCCGGAAAAAATCGAGCCAACGGGCGACGACGCGCTGTACGCACACCTGGCGTTCCAAAGCGGCGCGATCGGGCACTGGATCGACGATCATGCTGGCCACGGCCGACCGGCCCAGGCACGCCAGGTCTTTGGCTCGCGCGGGTCGCTCGATTGTCCGGGCGACCGCAATGGCCGACCCATCACGCTCCACCTCGACGACCGGTCCATTGCCGATGGCGCCATCCTCGACTTCGCACCGAGTTATCGGTTGGACCCCGTGGCTGCCGAACTGTTCGAGGCTGACCGCCCGTGGACGTATCAGTATGAATTCAACGCCACCGACGAACGCCTGCTGGCCCTGGAGTACTTCGAGCTCGGCCAATGCGTCCTGACCGGCAGTCAGCCTGAGGTCACCGCCGAAGAGGGTCGCGCCGACCTGGCACTGACATACGGCCCCTTCGAATCGGGGCTGCTCGCGCGGCCCGTTGCGCTGGCGGAAGTGATTGATGGGCGCGCCGATGCCTACCAGCGCGAGATCGATGTCGCCCTGGGCCTGATGCCTGAGCCAATCGCGCGCTGATGTTCCAGATCGGCAAGATCGCCCAGGTCGCGTTCGTGGTGCGCGATCTCGACGCGAAGATGCGCACGTTCTGGGAAGACTTCGGCATCGGCCCGTGGGCCATCTACAACTTCGCGCCGCCACGCGTGCAGGACATGACCTATCGCGGCCAGCGCCGCGATTTCAGCATGCGCGTGGCCTTTGGCATGTGTGGTGAGACGCAGATCGAGCTTGTCCAGTCGGTCACGGGGCCGAATCTGTACGAGGAGTTCCTGGCGCAGTGCGGCGAGGGCGTCCAGCACCTGGGCGTCCACGTCACCGACATGGACGCGGCGACGCGCGAGATGCAGGGCCTGGGCTACGAAGTCGTCCAGAGCGGGCGCGGCTACGGCGTCCAGGGCGATGGCGCGTTCGCCTATTTCGCCACCGCCGACCGGCTCGGCACGTTGATCGAGCTCATTCAATTGCCGCGCGAGCGCTACCCGCCCGACGCGACGTTTCCCTAGGACGCGATCGGGGCGGCGCCGATCCCGTCGAACATGTCGACGCGGCCGCCCAGGCTGGACATCATCGTGCGCATATCCTCGAGCATCAGCCCCAGATAGGTGTGCTCGGGAGCGCCCGGCGCCCCTGGCAGGTCGTCGTCGCGTAGCGTGTCGATGTACTGCGCGCCGGTCTCGCGGCCAATGGCTTCGAGGACACGCGAGGGAAAGACCTCAGAGCCGAAGATCGCCGGCACCTGAGAGGCGCGCACCTGATCGATTAGCGCGGCGACCTCGCGCGGAGACGGCTCGGCAAAGTCGCTCGGCTGAATGGCGCCGATCACCTCGATGCCGTAGCGCCGCGCAAAATACGCCCACGAATCGTGGTAGGTCAGCAGCTTGCGATTGTTCTCGGGCACCGTCGCGACGGAGGCGAAGATCGCCTGATCGAGCTGATCCATGCGTCCGGCGAGTGTCGCGAAGTTGGCCTGGTAATAGGCGGCGTTCTCGGGATCCATCTGCGACAGCTGGTATTCGATGAGCTGCGCGTAGTACCGCGCATAGGGCACGTTTAGCCACAGGTGTGGATTGGGGTCGCCCTCACTCGGCGGGAACGAAAAATCGAAGATCCAATCCTGCTCGGAGATGGTGCTGTCGCCCAGCATCAGGTACGGCACATCCGCGCGCTTGTTTGCGTCGGCCATGCGCTGAGTCGGCGTTTCCAGGTGCATGCCGTTCAGGACGATCAGATCGGCCTCCTGAAGGACGCGGGCATCGGACGGGCGCGGCTCGAACGTGTGCGAGTCGGTGCCGTCGGGGATCATCTGGACGAGCTCGACGCGGTCGCCAGCGATCTGGCGTACCAGGTCGGCGAGCGGGGCGACGGTGGCGACAACTTTGAGCTTGGGCTCGCGCGCCGCGGCGGGGCTGCAGGCCAGCAGGGCAATCGCCAGAACGGCCAGGGGCAGGGCGCTTGCGAGTGGCCAGGCCGATTGTTTGCGAACCATGTCGCCAATGATAGAACTTGCATATAGTTGCAACAACGGCCCGTGCCGGCGGCTGTGGTAGGGTGCCGGGCTGGGCCATGCTCACCGTCGAGGACCTGCGCGCGGCGCTCAAAGCGCGCGGCTTGCGCATGACGCCCCAGCGTCAGCTCATCCTGCATGTCGTGGCTGGCCTGCACGGCCACATCTCCGTCGAGCAGGTTTATCAGCAAGTCGTCGCCCAGTTTCCCGACGTCAACATCTCCACCGTGTATCGGACGTTGGAGGTACTGGAAGAGCTCGGTTTCGTGCGCCACACCCACTTCCACGACAGCGTGGCGCAGTACCAGCGGACCGATGAAGCACCGCACCAGCACATGCTGTGCTCCGCCTGTGGCCAGGACATCGAGCTCGACATCTCACTCTTGCAACCACTGGCGGACGAGCTCCAGCAACGGTATGGCTTCACTGCTGACCTGATGCACACCGCGATTGTCGGCGTGTGCGCCGGCTGCCGCGGCTAATCGAAGAGATCCGAGACCTGCGCCCGATCCAGCCGGGCATGACTCCGCGCCCGCTCGCTCCGGACGCGGCGGCGAATGCTCGTGCCAATCAGCGCCAGCAGAAAGACAGTCGACGCCGTCAGCACCACTGTCGCCCCGGAGGCCACGTCGAGGTAGTACGACAGCAACAGCCCGACCAGGCCGCACACTACCCCGATGACCGTGGCGAGCACGACCATGCGCCCGAAGCTGTCGGTCAGAAGTCGCGCGGTGACGGCGGGGACAACGATGATCGCGGCGATCATGGTGACACCCAGGATCTGAATCGAGGCGATCACCGTCGCGGCGAGGATCAACGAGAGCAGGGCGTCGGCCCCGCGATCGGGCACGCCATACAGCGGCGCGACCTCAGGGTCGAAGGTCATGAACAGCAACTGGCGATACGCCAGGAAAATCATCACCGCGACCAGGGCCGTGACGCCGAGCACCACATAGACGTCTTCGGGCTGCACGCCGAGCACATTGCCGAACAGCGCCGCGTCAAAGTTCCGGGTAAACCTGCGCGCCTTCGAAATGATGGCCACGCCGATGGCGAACGCCGCTGTGGTGACGATGCCGATGGCCGCATCCGCGCCGATCTGCCGCCGCCGCGCCGTCCAGCTGATCAGCACGGCCGACAGCACGCCCCAGGCGCCGGCGCCGAGATAGAAATTCCACCCCAGCAGGTAGCTGATGACCGCCCCGCCAAACACGCTATGTGACAGCCCGTGGCCGATGTAACTCATGCGCCGCAGCACGACGAACGTGCCCACCAGCCCGCACAGCCCGCCGATGACGGTTGCCACCAGCAGCGCGCGGACGAAGAACTCGTACTTGAACGGATCGAGGAGGAACGTCAGCATTCGACAGGCGCCTGCGGGTGGCGGTGGTCGGCGCCCTCGGGGTGGCTGTGCTGGTCCGTTATGTCGTGCAGCGCGCCGAGACGATCGGCAATCAGCGTCAAGCCATCTTGCTGGATTACGAGCATCTCGGCGCCGTACGTCGCTTCGAGCACGGCGGGGGTAAACACACTCGAGGGCGGGCCGTACGCCACGACGCGGCGGTTCAAGCAGACCACTTGCGGCAGGTGTGCCGCCACGGAGTTCAGGTCATGGGTGGTCAAGACGATGGTCGTGCCATCGTGGTTCAAGTCGGCCAGCAGATGCAGCACGTCATGGCGCGTTTTGATGTCCACGCCGCTGGTCGGCTCGTCCAGGAGCAACAGCCGCGGCTGGCGGACCAACGCCCGCGCCAGGAACACGCGCTGCTGCTGGCCGCCACTTAGCTCGCGAATGTGTCGATCACGCAGGGCGCCGATGCCCAGCCGGTCGAGCAATGACTGGATGCCCGCGTGTTGCCCGCGCGTCAGCCACGGCCAGCCAAAGAGTCGGCCCTCGCGTGCCAGGCCCATGGCGACGACCTCGCGCACGGTCACTGGGAAGTTCCAGTCGACGGTCTCGAGCTGCGGCACATAGCCGACGCGCGGCAAACGGCCCGCCGTCACCTCCTCGCCGAAGACGTGGATGGACCCGCTGAGGCGTGGCAGCGCGCCGAGCAACGCGCGCAGCAGGGTGGTCTTGCCCGCGCCTGACGGCCCGACAAAACCCACGAAGGCGCCTGCCGGGATGGTCATGCTGAGCCGATCGAGGACTGGCGGGCCGTCGTACGCGCACGTGAGCTGCTGGACCTCAATGGCCGGGACAACGCTCGACATTCGGGCCACGCAAGCCTGCGGGCTCGCTCCCCAGGGGCCAGCCCCCTGGAGCCCGCTCCGCGAGGGTCGGTCTTGGGCGTGCGTGGCCACGGCGCCCGCTGCGCGGCGCCAGCGATGGGCGCGGCGGGCTCTGCCACCTGTGGTTAAATGGCCCCGCGAATGTATTTCGATCGACGGCTGTTTGACATGACCCGCGGCGAGCGGCCGCGTATTGCTTGGGCGGCCTTAATCGGGCTCGTGGCGGTGCCGGTGGTGATGTGGCGCCTGGCGCTCACGGGCCAGACCATGGCTCGAGTCTTCACGGGCGAACCGTTCGAACAGCTGCTGGGCGTCCTGGGCTTGATCGCAGTCCTGATCCTTGTGCGAGCAGTGCTGCAGCTCGCACGAGATGAGATCGCCAACGCAACGGCGGCGCGGATGAAGGCGCGGGTCAGAGGCCAACTGTACGAGCGCGTGCTGCAGCTCGGCGCCGGACACTTCGACCAGAGACGCAGCGGCGAAGCCGTCCTGACCCTGGTCGACGGCGTCGAACAGCTCGATCAGTTCTTCGGCCAGTACCTGCCACAACTGGTAGTGGCGGGAATGACGCCACTGCTCATCTTCGGCTTCATGGCGTTCCTGGACCTGCCGACGGCGACGATCTTCCTCGTCTTCGCCCTGCTCACCCTCGTAGCCCCGGCGGCGTTTCACAGGATGAACAGCCGAGCCAGCATGGCCTTCCGCCGTGCGCAGGTGGCGATGGGCGCCGACTTCCTCGACAGCATCCAGGGTTTGGCCACACTCAAAGCCTTCGGCCAGAGCACCCAACGCGGGCAGGCCCTCGCACAACGAGCGAGACAGCTCTACAGGACGACGATGTGGGTGCTCGGCGTGAACATCGGCACCGGCGGCATCACCCTGCTGGGCATCTCCGCCGGCGCCGCCTTAGCTCTCGGTTGGGGCGCCGTGCGCGTTCAGGCCGGCGAGCTGCCGCTGGCCACCTTGCTCGTGGTCCTGCTGCTCGGTGTAGAAGTGTTTCGACCGTTAAGAGACCTGGTCCAGCTATTCCACAGCAGCATGCTGGCGGTGGCCGCCACGCGCGGCATGTATCAGCTGCTGGACACCCTGCCCGAGGTCGAGCCACCCTCGGCACCGGTCCAACCACGCGAGCTGGCGCCGCTCGTCAGGTTCGAGCACGTCACGTTCGGTTACCACGGCGGCCAGCGCCGCGCGATCGAAGACTGCTCGTTCGAGCTGCAGCCCGGCCACACGCTGGGCGTCGTCGGCCCGAGCGGCGCGGGCAAGTCGACACTCGTCAACCTCCTGCTGCGTTTCGTCGATCCACAGCACGGACGCATCCTGTTCGACGGTCACGACCTGCGCCAGCTGCCACTCGACCTGCTGCGGCGTCAGGTCGCCGTCGTCGCCCAGGACACCTACCTGTTCTACGGCACGGTCGCCGAGAACCTGCGCGTCGCATGGCCCGAAGCAACGCAGTCCGAGCTCGAAGCAGCGTGCGTAGCGGCGAATGCGCACGCCTTCATCGTCGACCTGCCGCACGGCTACGAGACGGTCATCGGCGAGCGCGGCGTCCGCCTGTCGGGTGGCCAGCGGCAGCGGCTGGCGATTGCGCGGGCGCTGCTCAAAGATGCGCCCATCCTCGTTCTCGACGAGGCGTTATCGAGCGTCGACGCTGAGAACGAGGCAGCGATCCAGCAGGCGTTGGAGCGACTGCAACGCGGGCGGACCACGCTGGTCATTGCCCATCGCTTGTCGAGCGTGGCCACGGCGGATCGCATCATCGTTCTCGATCACGGGCGCCTCATCGAAGAGGGAGCACCACATGAGTTGCTGGCGCGGCCTGACGGTGCCTACCGACGGCTCATGGCGGCCCAGCAGAGTGTCCTGGATGAGCAGCCCGTGTCATTCCGAGCCCTTGGCCTCGCTGGAGGACAGGCTCCGCGAGGAATCTCGCCTGCCCGAGCGACGCTGACGAGCGAGCATCAGACTGACGAGATACCTCGCAGGCTCGGGATGACAACGACAACCCAGCTGCCGCAGGCGGACGTGTGGCGCCGGCTCTTCCGGCTCGTGGAACCCTGGCGCTGGGAAGCCGCCCTGGTCCTGGCGCTCGGGCCGCTCCATGCCGCGTCCCAGGTGGCATTAGGCGTGGTGAGCGCGCTGCTGGTGGCCAATGTCTTCACGCGGGGCGACCTCACCCCGTGGCTCTGGGCGCTCACGGCGCTCGTGCCCGTCACCGCGGTGTTGCGCTGGCTCGATTCGTGGATCTCGCACGACCTGGCCTACCGCCTGCTCGCGGAGCTGCGCATCAAGCTGTACCAGCTGCTCGATCCACTCGCGCCCGCGTACCTGGTCCGCAGACGGAGCGGCGACCTGGTCAGCGCGCTGCTCGGCGACGTCGAGCTCATCGAACTGTTCTATGCGCACACCATCTCGCCGTTGTTCGTGGCCATCCTGGTGCCGGCGGGCGTGCTGATCGCGCTGGCGATCCAGGCGCCGGCACTCGCCGTCACGCTCGTGCCATTCCTGGTCGCCGTCGCGCTGACGCCATTGGTGGCTGTCCGCCAATCGGCACAGCTCGGTACGGCGCTGCGCGATCTCACTGCCGAGGTCACCGCGCACGCCGTCGACAGCGTGCAGGGCCTGCGCACCATCGCCGCCTTCGAATACGGCGCCCGCCGCGCCGAGGAGATCGGCCGCCGCAGTCGCGATCTGGGCGAGCTCAAACGCAAGTTCCTGCGCTGGCAGGCGGTGCAGAACGCGGTGATCGAGGCCCTCATGGGCCTGGGCGCGTTGGCGGTGCTCACGGCGGGCGCGCGGCTCGTCGCGGATGGCCAGCTGGCGCGCACGGCGCTGCCGTTGGCGATGCTTCTGGCGGGCTCGGCGTTTTTGCCGGTGGTGACGATCGTGACCGTCTTCAAGGAGCTGGCGCAGACACTCGGCGGGGCCCGACGGTTCTTCGCCGTCGAGGACGAGCCTGTGCCCGTGCGCGATGGGCCGCAGGCGCTGGCGCTGGCGCACGTTGCCGACAGTAGCGTCCACTTCGACAACATTACGTTTGCCTACGCCCCCGGCCTGCCACCGGCCCTGTACGGGGTCACGTTCGACGTACCGGCCGGCCACACCGTGGCGCTGGTTGGTCGGTCAGGCGCGGGCAAGACTACTGCCGCCCATCTGTTGCTGCGCTTCTGGGATGCCCAGCAGGGTCAGATTTGCATCGGCACACACGATATCCGCGAGCTCCGGCTCGACGATCTGCGCAAGCTGATCGCGCTCGTCGCGCAGGACACGTATCTGTTCAATGCAAGCTTGCGCGAGAACATTCGGCTTGGCCGACCTGATGCCGCGGACGACGATGTGCTCGCGGCGGCACGCGCCGCCAATGTGGACGAGTTTGCGCAGGCGTTACCCGAGGGGTACGACACGGCCGTGGGCGAGCGCGGGGTGCAGCTCTCTGGCGGACAGCGCCAGCGCGTGTCGATCGCACGGGCGCTGCTGAAAGACGCGCCGATCCTGGTGCTCGACGAAGCAACGTCGCACCTCGACGCGATCGCCGAGGCGGAAGTGCGCAGCGCCCTGGAGCGCCTGAGCGCGGGCCGAACCACGCTGGTGATCGCGCATCGGCTGTCGACGATTCGCGCCGCGGACCGCATCGTCGTGCTCGACGACGGGGCCGTGGTCGAGCAAGGCACCCACGCCGAGCTGCTGGCGCTGGATGGCCTGTACTCGCACCTGATCGCGACTCAATTGCGCGCGCACCCGGGTGCGGCGGTGGCCAGTGAAGCTGTCCGGTAAGGTCGCCATCGTTACCGGTGGCGGGGGTGCGATTGGCGGCGCCCAGTGTCAATTGTTCGCTGCCGAAGGCGCCGCGGTGTGCGTTGCCGACCTGTATCAGGACAAGGCGGCGGCGGTCGCTCGGCGCATCCAGGACAGTGGCGGCCAGGCAATCGGCTGTGGGCTAGATGTGCGGTCCGCCGACCAGTGGGCTGCTGCCGTTACTGCTGCCGAGGCGGCGTTCGGCCCGCTCACGGTGCTGTGTAACAACGCCGGCGCGAACGTGCGCGTCTCCTTCGACGAGCAGACCGAAGAGGTGTGGCGCCTGATTGTTGACACCATCCTCACCGGCTCGTTCCTCGGCACCAAGGCCGTCGTGCCGTCGATGCGCCGCGCGGGCGGCGGCGTGATCGTCAATCTCGGCTCGCTGGCCTCGGTCCGCGCGGGCGGCGGCTCGCCAGCTTATGGCGCCGCCAAGACGGCCCTGGTCGCGTTGACCCGCTCAACCGCCGTCTCCTATGCCGCTGATCGCATTCGCTGTGTCCTGGTCTCACCGGGTCACGTCGATACGCCGTTCATCCGCGCTGACACTCCGTACAGCCCCAACGATCAAAGTACGAGCATCGACAATCCCGAGAACTACCAGCGCCGCCTGCAAGCCACCCCGCTCGGCCGCCTCGTAACGGCCGCCGATGTAGCGCGGACCGTGTTGTTCGCCGTCTCCGACGACGCCGCGATGCTCACGGGCTCACAGATCCTGGTTGACGGCGGCGCCGCCCTGTAGCCGCTGATAGAGACGATTTGGCAGTCGCAAGCCTGCGGGCTCGCCCGCAGGCTTGCGACATCTAAATCTCCTACGCCTACCGGCCAGCGGTAGCATGAGCCGATGCGGCTAGCCGTGATCGGCGCTGGCGCGGGTGTGTTCAAGATGCACCAGGCCGCCCTGGATGTGCCCGATGTCGAGCTCGTCGGGCTATCGGACCTCAACGAGGAGCCTGCGCGATCGCGTGCGCGCGAGCTCGGCGTGCCGTACTTCGCCAATCATGGCGTGCTGCTGTCGGCCGTCACGCCGGATGCCGTGGCGATCATGGCACCACACCCGTTCCATGCACCGTTGGCGCTGGATGCACTGCGTGTGGGCGTGCACGTGCTGGTCGAAAAACCGATCGCGGTCCAGGTCGCCGAGGCCGACACCATGATCGCCACGGCCGCGGATGTGCAGCGGCTGCTCGCCGTTAACCTGCAGCACCGCACGCGCTCAGAGATCCGCACGGCACGCAAGCTCATCGAGTCCGGCACGCTTGGTGAGATCCAGCGCGTGGAGGTCGTCGCCACGTGGACCCGGACGCAGGCGTACTACGCCCAGGCTGGCTGGCGCGGTACGTGGCGGGGCGAGGGCGGCGGCGTGCTGATGAACCAGGCGCCGCACACGCTTGACGTGCTGTGTCACCTGGTCGGCCCGCCGAGCCGTGTGGTGGCCTGGAATCGCACGCTGTATCACGCCATCGAGACTGAAGACACCGCCCAGGCAATGCTCGAG
>WNGF01000946.1_pt1 | contig 47902 bp, 40 predicted proteins | sample 5400641 | NCBI WGS metagenome assembly WNGF01 (sample SAMN13153371, study PRJNA577476) | soil metagenome | isolation source: 80 cm soil or saprolite under grassland replicate 2 | place: USA:California | collected 2016-06-15 | reverse complement strand
GATCACAGGCTGCGGGCGGCCATGGGGGCGAAGCGCGAGTACTGGCCCTGGAAGGTGACGGTCACGGTGTCGGTGGGCCCGTTGCGGTGCTTGGCGATGATCAGGTCCGCCTCGCCCTTCCGCGGAGACTCGGGGTCGTAGACCTCGTCTCGATAAATGAACATGACCACGTCCGCGTCCTGCTCGAGAGAATTGTGGACCACGATGCCGTTGGCGATGAAATTGTGCGTCTCTGGGACGGTCGCGTCGAAGACTTCCCGCGGTCCCAGGGGCTCGATGCCCACGATCGTGTCCCAGCAGGTGTCGGAGGTGGCGCGGCGACCCTCGGCGGCGACGCGACCGCCGGTGGCGAGGCGACCCCCCGCGCGGAGTCCCTCCAGCGGCTGCCACCCGCTCAGGGTGAGGAACGGATGATTGCCGCTCGCCCTGACCCTCCGTCCCGAGGCCAACCGCAACTCGAAGACCGGCTTCACTCCACTGGAGAACACGTGCGTCATCGTGCCCCGGACGGCTCGCCGCTCCCCGTCGAGCGTCCATACCGGGATCCGACGCTGCCCACGCTGGAAAAGCTCGCCGAGCTCGACCTCGGTCCCGGTGCCGGCCAGGGCGACGCGCGAGTCGGCGGTCAGGCAGCCGGACTCACGCAGGTCGGACAGCATCGGCTTCTTGTCGGACCTCGACTCGGGCTGACGGGAGAGCTGGGAGATGGCGATGACCGGGACCTCGAGCTCTTTGGCGAGCAGCTTCAGGGAGCGTGAGATCTCGCTGACCTCCTGCTGGCGGTTCTCGACCCGCTTGGTGGGCTGCATGAGCTGCAGGTAGTCGACGATCACCAGACCGAGGCCATGGCGCTGCTTGAGCCGGCGGCACTTGGCTCGGAGCTCCATCATGGATACCGCCGCGGAGTCGTCGATGAACAGCGGCGCGTCCGCGAGCCTGCCCAGCGAGCGGGTGAGACGGGTCCAGTCGGAGTCCTCCATGCGCCCGGTGCGCAGCCGTTGCATGTCGACCGAGCACTCCGCGCACATGAGCCGTTGAACGAGCTCGGTCTTGCTCATCTCGAGCGAGAACACGACCGTGGGAACCGCCGCGCGCACCGAGGCGTTCCTGGCGAGGTCCAGGCCCAGGGTCGACTTCCCGATGGCCGGTCGCGCGGCCACGATGATGAGGTTCGAGCGCTGCAGGCCGGAGGTGAGGCGGTCGAGCTCGGCAAAGCCGGTGGGCACGCCGGTGATCTCGCGGCGGTCCTCGTGCAGGCGCTCGATCGCCTCCAAGGTGCCGGTGAGGACCTCGCGCAGGCTCTGGTAGTCCTCGGTGACACGGCCCTGGGCGACCTGGTAGATCCAGGACTCGGCCAGGTCGACCGCGCGCTCGGTGTCCTGCGGCGTCTCGTAGCCGAGCTGGACGATCCGGGTGCCCACGTCGATGAGCCGGCGCAGGATGCCGGCTTCCTGGACGATGCGCGCGTAGTAGCCGGCGTTGGCGGCCGTGGGCACGCTCGACACCAGGGTGTGCACGAACGGCGCACCGCCGAGGTCGGCTATCTGCCCGCTGCGCCGCAGCTCCTCGGCCACGGTGACCGGGTCGACCGCCTGGCCGTGCGAGTACAGGTCGAGCACCGACCGGAACACCGTACGGTGCGACGGCCGGTAGAAGTCCTCCTCGTGCAGCAGCTCGAGGACTTCGGCGATCGCGTCCCGCGACAGCAGCATCGAGCCGAGGACGGACTCCTCCGCTTCGACGTTGTGCGGGGGGACGCGCTCGTACGTCGGGGAAGCGCTGGGCCGGGGGCTCCCGTCGGAGACGGGGCGAATGGCCATAGCCGTCGAGCCTCCTTCTACGCCCTTGCGCTCTTACGCTCCCCGTCGTCTACGAGGGCACGACCTCCACGGTCATGTTGGCCTCGACCTCCGGGTGCAGCCGAACGGTGACGAGGTGGGTTCCGATGTTCTTGATGGGGGCGTCGAGGTGGATGCGGCGCCGGTCGATCTCGGTCCCGCCGGTCTTCGCCACGGCGGCGACGATCTGCGGTGTGGTGATCGAGCCGAACAGCCTGCCCTCTTTGCCTGCCTTAGCCGGGATCACCAGCCGGAGCGACTCGAGATGGGCGGCCACGGTCCTGGCCTGCTCGAGGTCGGCGATCTCACGGTCGGCGCGGCGGGTGCGGATGCCCTCCGCCTGGCGGACGGCACCCGGCGTGGCGAGCCGCGCGAGGTTGCGGGGCAGCAGGTAGTTGCGCCCGTAGCCGTCGGCGACCTCGACGATGTCCCCGGGGGCGCCGACCCCGCGGACCTCCTGGCTGAGGATGACCTTCACGTCGTCGACCTCGTGCTATCGGATCGTGTAGGGGAGCAGCGCCATCTCGCGGGCGTTCTTGACCGCCGTCGCGACGTCGCGCTGGTGCTGGGCGCAGTTGCCCGTGACCCGTCGGGCGCGGATCTTGCCGCGGTCGCTCATGAACTTCCGCAGCAGGTTCACGTCCTTGTAGTCGATGTAGTCCTGCTTCTCGGCGCAGAACTGGCAGAACTTCCGCTTGGGCTTGCGCTGGAACGTGCTCTTTGGCATATAGCCGGTACCTCCTCGCCGGGCCGCGGGCTCGTCCCCCGGCCCGGTCCGTCACTCCTCGCTGGAACGCTGGAACGCTAGAACGGCGGCTCGTCGTTGAACTGGCCGCTCGACTTGGGCGCGGCCGAGGAGCCGCCCGCCCAGTCGCCGCCACCGCCACCGCCACTACCGCCGCCGCGGGAGGCGCGCTCGACCTTGGCGGTCGCGAACTTCAGGCTCGGGCCCACCTCGTCCGCCTCGACCTCGGTCACCGAGCGCTTCTCGCCCTCAGGGGTCTCCCACGACCGCATCCGCAGGCGGCCCACGACGATGCAGCGGCTGCCCTTGGTCATGGTCTCGGCGACGTTCTCGGCCATCTGCCGCCAGACGTTGATCCGGAAGAACGAGGTCTCGCCGTCCTTCCAGTTGTCGCCCTCGCGCACGCGGGGGGTGACGGCCAGGCGGAAATTGGCCACGGCGGCGCCGTTGGGGGTGAACCGCAGCTCGGGGTCGTCGGTCAGGTTGCCGACCAGGGTCACTTGATTGTCGGTTGCCACTCGAGAGCACCTCATTCACATCCCGCGCCGGCACTCGGCCGGACACGAACCGGTAGAACGGGCCTCGGATCGATCCGGGTCCCGGCACGACGTGCCGACGACCGTGGACCGGCGGGCCAGCGGGGAAGGAAACGTTGCCAGCCGGCTGGTCAGGCGGCCTCGGGGCGGACCACCTTGTGCCGGATCACCTCGTCGGCCAGACCGAGCACCCGTGAGAGCTCGTCGACCGTCGCGGGCTCGGCCTCGACGTCGACCACCGCGTAATACCCCTCGTTGATGTGCCGGATCTCGTACGCGAACCGGCGCTTGCCCCAGTGGTCGATGCTCTGGACCTTGCCTCCCCGGCTGGTCACGGTGGTCAGGTACCTGTCGACCGCCGCCTTGACGTCCTTGTCTTCCAGGCTGGGCTCGAGAATGAGCATGACTTCGTAACGGCGCATGTCACCTCCTCTGGACTGAACGGCCCCCGACGGACGGGAGCAGGAGCGCGAAGCCGACCGAGGGTAGCAGCCGGCCGTCCCGCTCGGCAACGAGGACGGCCGGCTCCCCGGCGGGCGCCGCCCCGGCGTCGCCCGCCGGACGGTCCGTGATGCTCCCGGATCCCAGCCATGCCCGAAGTCTCTCACCACCCCCCGACAGTCTGCCGCGGGTTGTCCACACCCCCATCGCCGGCGCCGAAGGCACGCACCACCAGCGCGCAGGCGACCACCAGCAGAAGGTTGCGGCAGGTCAGCACGCCGATGTCCACCCAGTCCAAGTGCCGGAGCTGGGTGTAGCGGAAGGGGAACTCGACCTGGCTGAGCACGGCGGCGGCGACCAGCGCCCAGACGGCGCGCCGCCCGGCGCGCCGGGCGGCCAGACCGGCGACGGGCGCGGCCAGCCATACCAGGTACTGGGGGGAGAGCACGCGGGTGGGCAGCACGAAGGCGAACACGCCGATGGCGAAGGCGCCGGCCCAGTCGCTCGGCCCGAGCCCGCCCGAACGCGCCGAGCGCCGCCACACCAGCCACGCCGCGCCGGCCAACGCGGCGGCGGTCGCGGCCGTCGACAGGAGCTTCATCGCCCCGGAGACACCGGAGTCGAGGTCGTAGGCGCCGAACCCCTGCACGGTGCGGGCGCTCAGACCGCCCACGAGGTGGGCGAGGTCGATCAGGTTGGCCGGCAGGCTCTCGATCTGCACCCCGCGCCTGACGTGGTACAGCAGCGAGTCGAGCGTTCCCGTCACCGAGACGGCCACCGCCGGCGCCACGGTCACGCCGAAGCCGAGCAGGAACGGCGGCACCGTGCGCCGCAGCGCACGGCGCCAGCCCTGCACCGGCACCAGCCCGAGCACCAGCAGGGGAGCGACCACGGCCGGGAACAGCTTGGCCGCCGTGCCGTAGCCGAGCGCGGCCGCCGACGACCCGGCGCGGCCCTCCGCGGCCAGCGCGGCGGCGAGCAGCACGCACACCGCCGGGACCATGTCGAAGCGCAGCACCAGCAGCGGCCCGATCACCACCATGCCGAGCGTGTAGGCGAGCGGGATGCGCCTGCGCCCGCGGTCGGCGGCGCGCGCGAGCCGCCAGGCGCCGTACAGCCCGATCCCGTCCACCAGGACCATCTCGATGGCGAAGGCCAGCCGGTAGCCCGCGCCGGTGCCGACCACCAGGCCGGGGAGCAGCGTGAAGGGCACGCTGCCCGGCGGGTACTCGGTGGCCACGTCCCGGTAGGGCAGCTCGCCCTGGAACATGCGCTCCACCTTGGCGCCGTAGGCGCGGACGTCTCCGTACAGGTCGGAGGAGTAGAGCCGTGGGTTGAGCGAGACGACCAGGAGCAGCACGCGGGTGACGAGCCAGAGCCATACGAACGCCGGGACGGCGCGGCGGACGGACCAGTGCGGCTCGTGGTCGTCCCGAGCTGGCAGCTCGGCGGTTGCGGTACGCACGGCCATGGACTACCCGCTGTCGATGGGCTCAGTCGGGCTGGCCGAGAGGGCCTGGCCCTGGTTTTGGCTCGTCTGGGTGGTCCCGCCCGGGCCCGGCGCCAGGGTGGTGGTCGGGAACGGGCTGGTGCTGCTGGTGGCCGGCGGCAGGGTGTTCTTCGGCGGCCTGTTGCCCCGCGGGGCCGCCGGTGGCGCCAGGACGGTCGTGGGGGGCGGGGCCGACGTGGTCGTGGTCGAGTTCAGCACGATGCCGCCGAGCTGCGGCTCGGGGAAGGGCTGCGGCGGCAGGCCCTTGGTCGCCTCGATCATGAAGAGCCGCCAGATCATGGCCGGCAGCGTGCCGCCCGAGACCTCGCTGAAGCCGTGGACGTCCTTGAGCGGACGTCGCTTCTGCTTGTTCTCGTATCCCATCCACACCGAGGTGACCAGGTTCGAGTCGAAGCCCACGAAGCGGGCGTCGACCGAGTCGCTGGTGGTGCCGGTCTTGCCGGCCACCATGCGGTCGGGCAGGCGGGCCCTGGTGCCGGTGCCGTCCTCGACCACGCCGCGCAGCGCCAGCGTGACGGTGTTGGCGATGTTGGGGTCGATGACCTGCCTGCCCGCGTCCTGGTGCCGCTCGAGCACCCTCCCGCTGGAGTCGGTGACCTGCTCGACCAGGTAGGTCTGGTGGTGGACGCCCTGGTCGGCCCAGGTCCCGTAGGCGGAGGCGAGCTGGAGGGTGGAGACGTCGCTGGCGCCGAGCGCGAGCGGGACGACCGGGGTGAGCTGGGGCTTGCGCTCGGGGGAGTAGCGGCCGTCCTCGATCACGTCGTCGAGTCCCGTACGGTGGGACAGGTCGGCGACGCGCCGCGGGCCGAGCTTGTCGATGAGCTGGACGTAGACGGTGTTGACCGAGTGCTTGGTCGCGTCCATCAGGGTGATGTCGCCGAAGCTCTCGGTGCCGAAGTTCGAGTACTCGTGGCCCTGGATCTCGAGCTTGTTCGGCCCGGGGAAGACCGAGTTCACCGAATACCCGTCGCTCAGCGCCTCCTGGAGCACGAACGGCTTCATGGTGGAGCCGGCCTGCCGCATCGCGTCGGTGGCGTAGTTGAAGGGCTCCTTCGCGAAGTTGCGGCCGCCGTACATGGCCCGCACCGCGCCGGTCCTGGGGTCGAGCGCCACCAGGGAGGCCCTGGGGTCGCCCGGCCGGCCCAGGACGCCCTTGACCGCCAGCCCCGCCTGGCGCTGCATGCCCATGTCGATGGTGGTCCGCACGCGGAAGCCGTCCTGCGCCAGACGGCCGGGCCCGTACTTGTCGAGCAGGTACTGACGCACCTTCTCGAGAAAGTAGGGCGCCTTGGAGTGGGGGATGCCGGTCGGCTTCACCGTCCAGCGCTCGCGCACCGGGGCCCTCGTGGCCGCGGCCGCCTGCTTCGGCGTGATCCAGCCGCGGTCCCTCATGATCTGGAGGACGTAGTTGCGCCTGGCCTTGGCCGAGATGGCATTCTGCTTCTTCGAATAGAACTCCGGCGCGCGGATGGTGGCGGCGAGCAGCGCGGACTCGGTCGTGGTCAGCTTCCTGGCCGGGTGCCCGAAGAAGACGCGGGAGGCCGCATCGACCCCGTAGGCGCCCTTCCCGAAGTACACCGTGTTCAGATAGAAGCCGAGGATCTGCTCCTTGGAGTACCGCTTCTCCAGCTTGACCGCGATCACGGTCTCCTTGAGCTTGCGGAACAGGTTCCGCCGCCGGCCGACGTTCGGGTAGGCGTTCTTGACGTACTGCTGCGTGATCGTGGAGCCGCCCTGGCTCACCCCGGCCCTGCGGACGTCGGCGAGCGTCGCGCGCAGCATGCCCCGGTACGAGACGGCGCCGTGGCCGTAGAAGTCGCGGTCCTCGGCGGCGAGCACCGCCCGCTGCATGACCCTGGGGATGTCGGAGAGCGGGACGATGCGGCGGTTCTCGCTGGGGGACAGGGTGCCGATCTCCGCGCCCTTGCGGTCCAGGAACACCGTGGTCTGCGCGGCCGGGACCTGGTCGAGCACGGGGACCTTGGCGAAGGCGTAGACCAGCCCCACCAGCGCGCCGGCGAGCACGGCCACCAAGGGGACGACCAGCCACAGCACCCGCCGCAGGACCCGCCGCAGACGGGAGCGCCTGGGGGGCGGCACGTGCCTGGTCGCTCGCGACGGCCGCGGGGCTGGCGATGGCGAGGTGACGGTCGAGCGTGCAGCCATGGCCGACGACTCTACCCTAGCTCGGCGGAAACGCCGAAACCGCGACGCGCCAGATCGGGCCCGGCTCAGCCGACGTGCCTGCGCCCCAGCAGATAGCGCTGGGTCAGGTGGTTCCAGTAGCAGGTGGTGCACACCTCGACCACGTAGCACGCGCACTCGTCGACCGACCGGTGCAGATCGAGCAGGCCGTCTCTCGGCCAGACCCGGCCCGAGAGCTGCCGCAGCGCGTCGCCGAACACGTAGGTCACGTGGACCAGCGAGGTCTCGGCGCACACCGGGCACGGTGCTCGGGCCGCCTCGCCAACGTTGCGGGCGGCGCGCACCAGCTCGGGATGGGCGTCGCAGACCTCGCGCCTGGACAGGCGCCCGCGACGCAGCTCTCGAAGCGTCGCCCTCTTGACAAGCGTGTAGTCGACCAGCCGCATGGGTGGCTCACGTTTCCCCCGGGACGCGGAACGGGGACCCGCCCCGACCGCGGCTCCAGTGTACCCACGGCTCCCGTGCAACAGAACGACCTGCTCGACGATAACGGCTCGGCGGCGGCGGCGGGCGGCGGTTTGACACCCAGGAGCGGACATATCTATCGTAGCGATACATCGGATCGATACATCAGGCCACACCATGGCCTCGTAGGGGGACGTGCTCGTGCTCGAGCTTGCTGTGCTTGGACTCCTCAAAGAGGCGCCGATGTCGGGCTACGAGCTGAAAAAGCAGCTCGCCGTCAAGCTCGGCGCCTTCTGGCGGGTCAGCTTCGGATCCCTGTACCCATGCCTCAAGCGGCTGCTGGCGGACGGCGCGCTCGAGGTCGAGGAGACCCATTTCACGTCGCGCAAGAAGCACGTCTACCGGCTGACCGGCCGTGGCGAGCAGCTCTTCCTGGAGCTGCTCGAGTCGGCCGACCTGCACGACCTCGAGCAGGACCGGTTCTCCCTGCGGCTGGCCTTCTTCCGGTACCTGCGGCCGGAGACCCGGCTCGACCAGCTCGAGCGGCGCCGCAGGTACCTGCAGGGGCGCCTTGCCCACCTGCGCGCCTCGCTGCGCGCCGTCCGCGAGCGGCTGGACGCCTACACCCTGGAGCTGATGGACCACGGGCTGGACGAGCACGAGCGCGAGATCGCCTGGCTCGACCGGCTGATCGCGGCGGAGCGCGGCGGAGCCTCCGGCGACCCCCGCGCCGCGTGGTCCCGCTCCACCCCCCTCCAGGCCGACACCGTGCTGGAGGGACCTGGGCGAGCAGCCCAGAGCCCAACCACCCCGCGCGACCCCCGCCTGCCCGCCCAAGCCGGCCAGGCCGCGCCGAGCCCGTAGAGGAGTAGCGATCAGGAATGGCAAAGGTACGCGTCGCGATCGTCGGCGTGGGCAACTGCGCGTCGTCGCTTGTGCAGGGCGTCAACTACTACCGTGACGCCCAGGCGGGCGAGGACGTCCCCGGCCTGATGCACGTCGAGCTCGGGGGCTACCACGTCAGCGACCTCGAGTTCGTCGCCGCCTTTGACGTCGACGCCAAGAAGGTCGGGCGCGACCTCTCGGAGGCGGTCTTCGCCAGCGAGAACAACACCATCCGGTTCGCCGACGTGCCACCGCTCGCCGTGGAGGTCCAGCGCGGCCCGACCCTGGACGGGCTCGGCAGGTACTACACCGACACGATCAAGGAGTCGGAGGCGGCGCCCGTCGACGTGGCGGCGGCGCTGGAGGGCGCAGGGGTCGACGTGCTCGTCTCCTACCTGCCGGTCGGCTCGGAGGAGGCGGCCCGCTTCTACGCCGCCGAGGCGCTGCGGGCCAGGGTGGCGTTCGTCAACTGCCTGCCGGCGTTCATCGCCGGCACGCCGGAGTGGGCCGAGCGCTTCGCCGCGGCGGGGGTGCCGATCATCGGCGACGACATCAAGTCCCAGGTGGGCGCCACCATCGTCCACCGCGTGCTCGCCCGCCTGATGGAGGACCGCGGCGTCACCATCGACCGCACCTACCAGCTCAATTTCGGCGGCAACATGGACTTCAAGAACATGCTCGAGCGCAACCGGCTGGAGTCCAAGAAGATCTCCAAGACCCAGGCGGTCACCTCTCAGGTCGACCGCGACCTCGGCAAGCGCAACGTGCACGTCGGCCCGAGCGACTACGTGCCCTGGCTGGACGACCGCAAGTGGTGCTACATCCGCGTCGAGGGCCGGGCGTTCGGGGACGTCCCGCTGAACCTGGAGCTGAAGCTCGAGGTGTGGGACTCGCCGAACTCCGCCGGCGTGGTGATCGACGCGGTGCGCTGCGCCAAGATCGCGCTGGACCGCGGCATCGCCGGCCCGCTGCTGGCTCCCTCGGCCTACTTCATGAAGTCGCCACCGGTCCAGTACACCGACGACGTGGCCCGAGGCATGCTCGAGGACTTCATCGCCGGGAAGGCGAGCGCTCCCGGAGGGTGACCGTGACCCGAGGCGACTGGTGGCGGCACGGGGTCGTCTACCACATCTACCCGCGCAGCTTCGCGGACTCCAACGGTGACGGCGTCGGCGATCTCGCGGGCATCACCTCGCGGCTCGACTACCTGAACGACGGCACGCCGGCGTCGCTCGGGGTCGACGCGGTCTGGCTGTCGCCGTTCTACCCCTCGCCCATGGACGACTTCGGCTACGACGTCGCCGACTACACCGGGGTCGACCCGCTTTTCGGCACCCTGGCGGACTTCGACCGGCTGGTGGCCGGGGCCCACGCCCGCGGCATCCGAGTGATCGTCGACCTGGTGCCCAACCACACCTCCGACCGGCACCCCTGGTTCCTCGAGTCGCGTGCCTCGCGCGACAGCCCCAAGCGCGACTGGTACGTCTGGGCGGACTCAAGGCCCGGTGGCGCGCCGCCCAACAACTGGATGAGCGCGTTCCCCCGAGCCGGCCCCGCGTGGAGCTTCGACCACCGCACCGGGCAGTGGTACCTGCACTCGTTCCTGCCGCAGCAGGCCGACCTGAACTGGTGGAACCCCGAGGTCCGCCGGGCCATGGACGAGGTCGTGCGCTTCTGGCTCGACCGGGGCGTCGACGGCTTCCGCATCGACGTGGCCCACCGCATGGCCAGGGACCCGGAGCTGCGCGACAACCCGGTGGTGGCCGTGGGCGATCCTGACGACCCCACCGGCCAGGCCCGCGCGATACGCCTGGCCGGCACCGGCGTCAAGCTGTTCGACGAGGACTGGCCGGAGGTTCACGAGATCCTGCGCGGCTTCCGGCGCACCCTGGACGCCTACCACGACCGCATGGCCGTGGGCGAGGTGTACCTGCTGGACCTGCGCAAGCTGGCCCGCTACTACGGCAGCGGCCAGGACGAGCTGCACCTTGCCCACAATTTCGTGTTCCTGCACCAGCCCTGGAAGCCAGAGGCGTTCCGCTCGGTGGTGGACGAATACGCCGCACTGCTGCCGCCGGACGCCTGGCCAGCCCACTTCCTCGGCAACCACGACCATTCCCGGGTCGCCAGCCGCTACGACGAGGGTGGCAACGGCCCGGCACGCGCCCGGGTCGCGGCGATGATGCTGCTGAGCCTGTGGGGCACGCCGTTCCTCTACTACGGCGAGGAGATCGGCATGCTCGACGGGCAGGTGCCTGGGGACCGGGTGGTGGACGTGGACGGCCGCGACCCCGAGCGCACGCCGATGCAGTGGGACGCCTCCCCGGGAGCCGGGTTCAGCTCGGCCGCGCCGTGGCTGCCGGTCGGCGCCGGCGCCGAGCGCGTCAACGTGGCCGCCGAGCGGGACGACCCGACCTCGATGCTGTCGCTGTACCGGCGCCTGATCTGGTACCGCAAGGGCTCGGCCGCGCTGCGCTGGGGCGGCTACCGCTCGCTGCCGGACGCCCCCGCCAGCCTCTACGCGTTCGTGCGCGAGGCGCCCGGGGAGCGCCTGCTGGTGGCGCTGAACTTCGGCGGCGAGCCGGTCAGGTGGGCGCTCGACCCCGGTCTCGGGGACAGCAGCCGGCTGGAGCTCTCCACCGACCCGGCCCGCCGGCCCGGCCCGCTGCGGCCGGCCGAGCTGGTGGTCGGCCCGGACGAGGGGGTCATCCTCCAACTCGGCCAGCCGCTCGGCTAGCTCGGCCGGTCGGGGACCTCGACGCCCTGGTCGCGCGCCCAGGCGAGCAGCGCCTCAGTGGCCTGCTCCTTGGACATCGGACCGCGGTCCAGGCGCAGCTCGAGCAGGTGGCCGAGGGCCCTGCCGACCAGCGGGCCCGGACGCACCCCGAGCAGCGCCATCACCTCGTCCCCGTTGAGCGGCGGCTTGATCCTGGCAAGCTCCTCCTCGGCCTCCAGCCTGGCGATCCGCGCCTCCAGCTCGTCGCAGGCCGCCGCGAGCTGCCTGGCCTTGAAGGGGTTTCGGGTGGTGCAGTCCGAGCGCACCAGGAAGTTGAGCCGGTCGAGCAGCTCACCGGCGTCGCGCACGTAGCGCCGCACCGCCGAGTCGGTCCATCCGAGCCGGTAGGTGTGGAACCGGAGGTGGAGCAGGACCAGTTGGCGCACGTCGTGGACCACGTCGTTGGAGTAGCGCAGCTCCACCAGCCGGCGCTCGGCCATCTTGGCGCCGACCACCTCGTGCAGGTGGAAGGACACGCCGTCCGGGCCGACCCGGCGGGTGCGCGGCTTGCCGACGTCGTGCAGGAGCGCGGCCAGGCGCAGCACGAGGTCCGGCCGGTCGGCGTCGAACGCGGTGGCCCGCTCGACCACCGCGATGGTGTGGGCCAGCACGTCCTTGTGCCGGTGCAGCGGGTCCTGCTCGAGCGCCAGGGCCGGCAGCTCGGGCAGGAACCGGTCGGCGAGCCCGGTCCTGACCACCAGCCACAGCCCCTTGCCGGGGGCGCGGCCGAGCAGGAGCTTGGTGAGCTCGTCGCGGATCCGCTCGCGCGAGACGATCTCCAGGCGGCCGACCCGCTCGCCGATGGCCGCGACGGTGTCGGGGGTCGGCACCAGCTCGAGCTGGGCCACGAAGCGCGCGGCGCGCAGCATCCGCAGCGGGTCGTCCTCGAAGGAGACCGCCGGGGTCGAGGGGGTCCGCAGGCGCCCGTTCGCCAGGTCGGCCAGCCCGCCGAACGGGTCGACGAAACGCCCGTCCGGCAGCCGCACCGCCATGGCGTTGACGGTGAAGTCGCGGCGGGCCAGGTCCTCCTCGATGCTGCGCCCGAAGGTCACCTCGGGCTTGCGGGAGTCCTCCAGGTACACCTCCGAGCGGAAGGTGGTGACCTCCAGGCGCAGCCCGCCCTTGCGAGCGCCCACGGTGCCGAACCGCGCGCCCTGGAGCCAGACGGCGTCGGCCCAGCCTCCGGCCTTGACGATCGCGAGGATCTGGTCGGGGGTGGCGTCGGTGGTGAAGTCCACGTCAGGCGAGGAACGCTCGAGCAGGGCGTCCCGCACGGTGCCGCCGACCAGGTAGAGCTTGTGGCCGGCGGCGGCGAAGCGCTCGCCGAGCTCGCGGGCGACCGCGGCGAACGGCGAGGCCCGGAGCAGTGTGCCGAGCGCCTGCCGCTGGGCTGGGGACAGCGAGCTCATGGATGGACTCATGGACGAAGGATACCGAGGTGCCGGTCCCCGCGACCTCCCCGTTTCGTCCTGCCTCCCCGGTGCGCCTTGGACAGGGGGACGGCGGGCCCCGGGCCCATTCCCGGGCCCCTGCCGGCGACGTCCGCGCCGACTGGTTCCAAGGAAATACCAATTTAGGTGGTTTAAGAGGAAACGAGGCAGGGCAACCAACTTCGGCAGAGGAGGTGGTCGGATGCAGGACACCAAGAAGATGAGCAGGGCCGAGGCTGGCCGGAAGGGAGGCCAGACGACCAAGAAGCGCTACGGCGAGGACTTCTTCGGGAAGATCGGTCGCCTCGGTGGGAAGAAGGGCGGCGAGACGACCAAGCAGCGCTACGGCATAGAGTTCTACCAGCGGATCGGTCGCAAGGGCGGCTCGCGCTAGCTAGCCACCTTCCCCCGACGAACCTGGAGAGCCCTCTCGGCAGCCGAGGCTTCGGTCTCGGCTGCCACAGCTATACTCGTGGCGCTGTCTCCGTACGCGATGCCCGATCTTGCTGGGAGAGGCACGTGCGCTCCAGCATCGACGTCCACAACCACCTGCTCGCAGACGAGGTACCCCACGAGCTCTCCCGGCTCCCGGGCCCGCTGCGGGACCTGGCCGCGGCACCGGCGGCGCTGGGCCTCCCAGCCGTCGCCGTCGCCAGGCCCACCCTCCTCACCGACCGCGGCGGGGTGGTCCTGGTCCTCGCCCCGGCCGATCTGGACGTCGACGTTGCGCAGATCGCCGAGCTGCTCGGGCACGAAGGCCTGCGCCCGGTCGCGCCGGACCGCACCCCTGGCCTCACCGGCTACCTGATGCCGTTCGTGCCGCCGGTGGCGCTCGAGTGCCCCGTCACAGTGGTGCTGGACGAGCAGCTCGCCCGCCAGGACGTCGTCTACACCGCCGCCGGCGAGCCCGGGGTGATCCTCAAAGTCAGAGGGGTCGACCTGGTCAAGGTCACCGGCGCGGTGGTGTGCCGCGCGGTGGTCGCCCGGTAGCGATAGGCTGCTGACCATGCGAACCGCCCGAGCCGTCTCGGCCGGTGGGGTGGTGCTCAGCGAGCCGGCTCGAGCTGGTCCCCGGCGCCCTGGGCCGCTGGGCCACCTCGCCATGAAGCGCCTCGCCGCGAGCCGGCGGCGGCTCGTCCTCGGGCTCCTCGGGCTCCTGGGAGCGCTGGCACTGGCCGGGGCGGCGCTCCCTGCCCGGGCGCAGCAGACCGGCACGCCCGCCGGCGCCGGCGTCGAGCTGGTCCTGAAGGCCATCTCCCCCGTGGTCGGGCCCAAGGCGCCGCTCGGCTACCGTCTGGCCGTCCGCAACCCCGGCACGGCCGAGCTGCGCGGCCTGCAGGTGCAGGCGCGCATCGGCGCGGCCATCCACACCCGCTCCGAGCTGCAACGACTGGCCGGCAGCCCGAACGCCGAGCCGGGCGGCCTCACCGGGGTCCAGTCGTGGCGGCCCGGCGACGGCACGGTGGTCCCCGCCGGGGCCACGCTCGCGCTGCCGGCGCACTCCGAGCCCCTGCCGGCGTGGCTCCGGCTCCGCTCTCCCGGGATGGTGCTGCCCCTGGTCCTCGAGGTCAGCGCCTCGAGCGACCACGGGACGGTGTCGAGCCGGGTCAGCACCTTCGTGGTCGCCGTCGACGGGGGGGTCCGGGACCCGCTCCGGGTCTCGCTCCTGGTGCCGCTGCACGAGCAGACCCACCGCAACGCGGCGGGCGACTTCGTCGACGACAAGCTCGGCCCGCAGCTCGCCGCGAACGGCTCGCTCGGCGCCATCGCGGCCGAGCTCTCCCGTCCGCACGCGCCCAAGCTCACGATGGTGATCGACCCGCTGCTCACCGACGAGGCCACCGTCATGGGCGGGAGCTGGCGCCGCAGGCTCGGCGGCCAGGTCACGACCGTGTCCGCCGGGGACCCACGCTCCCTGGCGGCAAGGACGTTCCTGCAGAACCTGCGCGTGGCCGCCGGCCGCAACCTGCCGAGCTCCTTCCCGTACGCCAACGCCGACCTGCCGGCGCTGGTCCGCGCCGGCTCCGACGCCCTCGCGCCGCTGCTGTACGCCCAAAAGCACCTCAAGGAGTGGCTCGGGCCGGGCCCCGACGGCTCGCTCGCGTGGCCGGTGCCCGGCGCGGTCGACGCCGCCACCCTCAAGGTGCTGGCCGAAGCCGGCGCCGAGTCGGTGGTGCTGGACCCCCACCTGCTGCCGACGGCCGCCGCGACCACCCAGAACGCCACCGTCGACCTTGGCACCGGCCTCGGCGGGCTGGAGCACGCGCTGGTCCCCGACCCGGCGCTTGCAACGGCGCTGGCCGACCCGAGGGCGCGCTCGGCCCCGGCCGAGTGGGCCCAGCGCGTCCTGGCCGAGACCGCGGTCACCTGGCTGGAGCTGCCGAACAGCTCGGCTGCCCGCGGCATCCTGCTCGCCCCTCCCCAGACCTGGCGGCCCGCGCCGGACTTCTTCCGGCGGCTGGTGCGTGGGCTGGGCCAGGCGCCCTGGCTCGACCTCGTGAGCGCCCCGGACCTGGCCGGCCAGGTCCCCCAGGGGCCCGACAAAGACGAGCGGCCGCTGGCGCCCTACACCCCGACGGACGTGAGCCTCGGCCTGCCAGCAACCTATCTGCACGGAATCGCCGCAGTGGGATTGAAGCTCACCAGCTTCAGCCGGATGGTCGGGGCGGACTTCCCGGCGCTCGACGACTACGACCGTGACCTGCTGATCGCGCAGTCGAGCGACTGGCGTACGCCGAGCGGCCGCAACCGGGGGGCCAGCTTCGTGCACGCCGTCAGCCGGGGCATGCGCGCCGTGCAGCGGCAGGTCGGCGTGCAGGCCACGCGGGTGACCCTCACCTCCCGGCACGGCGCCATCCCGGTCACCGTGACCAACGCCGGCGACCAGCGGCTGACCGTGGTGCTGCGGCTGTCCTCGCCGCGGGTCGACCTGCCGGCCATGAGCGAGCCGTTCACGCTCAACCCCAGGGAGCAGGTCACCCGGCGGGTGGAGGTCGGCACCAGGACCACCGGGACCTTCCCGGTCAGGGTCGAGGTGTTCACGCCGGACGCTCGGGTGGGCTTCGCCGGCGGTCAGGTGACGCTTGTGTCGACGGCGTTCAACCGCGTCGCGCTGATCCTGGCCGGCGGCGCGGGCGGGTTCCTGCTGCTGTGGTGGGGACGCAAGTCGGGCTGGCGGCGCCGCAAGGGCAGGGCCGATGCCACGGCGGCCGGGCCGCGGCAAGGCTCGTCGTGAGGCGGGACCCCGTGGCGGCACAGGCGGGCCAGCCAGCGGAGCCGAGCCTGGCGCGCTCCACCATGGTGATGGCGACCGGGACGCTGCTGTCCCGCATCACCGGGCTGCTCAGGGTCGCGGTGCTGGTCGGCACGCTGGGGGTCAGCGAGAGCCGGCTGGCCGACGTCTACAACGTCGCCAACACCACCCCGAACGTCATCTACGAGCTGGCGCTCGGCGGGGTCCTCTCGTCGATCTTCGTGCCGGTGTTCGTCGAGGTGCGCCGGCTGCGCGGCTTCCGGCAGGCGCGGTACGTGGCCAACTCGGTGATGACGGTCGCGCTCGTGGTCCTCGGCCTGATCGCCGTGGTCACCGTCCTGACCGCACCCTGGATCATCCGCCTCTACATCCACACGGGCAGCCCGGCGGAGCGCGCGGACGCGCAGCGCGTCGGCGGCCAGCTCCTGGCCATGTTCATGCCGCAGATCGTGTTCTACGGGGTCGGCTCGGTCATGACCGGGCTGCTGAACGCCAACCGCCGCTTCGGCGTGCCGATGTTCGCGCCGGTCCTGAACAACCTGGTGGTCATCGCCGTCGGCCTGACCTTCCATGCGCTGGTGGGCAGCAAGGTGCCCCAGGTGGGCGACCTGACCGCGGGCGAGAAGGGGCTGCTCGGCATCGGCACCACCCTGGGGGTGGTGGCCATGACCATGGCGCAGTGGCCGTTCCTGCGCCGCATCGGCTTCCGCTACTCGTTCGTATGGGACCTGCGCGACCCGGCCATCCGCAAGATGGCACGGCTGTCGGCCTTCACCATCGGCTACGTGGTCACCAACCAGCTCGGCTACCTGGTGATCCCGATCCTGGCCTACGGGGTGAGGGGCGGCTACACCGCCTACAGCACCGGCTTCGCGTTCTTCCAGCTCCCCCACGGGGTCTTCGCGGTGTCGGTGATGACCGCCCTGCTGCCGCCGCTCAGCGAGCAGGCGGTGGCCAAGAACTGGCCGGCGTTCCAGGCGACGCTGTCGCGCGGCATCCGCCTGACCGCCGCGGTGCTGCTGCCGGCGACCATCGGCTACCTGGTGCTCGCCGGGCCCATCGTGCACCTGCTGCTCGCCCACGGCATCGTCAGCCCGAACTCGAGCTCGACCGTGCTGCTGACCAGGACGCTGGTGATGTTCGTGCTGGGGCTGGTGCCGTTCTCCACCTTCCAGCTCCTGCTGCGCGCCTTCTACGCGCTGCAGAACACCCGCACCACCTTCCTGGTGAACATTGTCGCGACCGGCACCAACGTGGTCGCCAACCTGGTGCTGTTCTGGGTGCTGCCCACGGCGTGGAAGGTGCCGGGGCTGGCGCTCGGCCAGAGCGTCGCCTACGCCGTCGGCTCAGTGCTGCTGCTCGCGCGCCTTGCCCCGAGGATCGGCGGCCTGGACGTGCGGCCGGTGCTGCGGGTCCTGGCCCGCATGCTGTTCGCCAGCCTGATCATGGGGGTCGTCACGGCGCTGGCGTCCGGTCTGGTGGCGGCGGCCGCCGGCGACAGGACGGTGGGCTCGCTGCTGACGGTGACCGCCGGCGTGGCCGCCGGTCTGGCGACCTACCTGGTCACGGTCCGTGCCCTGCGCATCGAGGAGCTCCGCCTGGTGCTCATCATGATCCGCCGCCGAACCGGCCGGGCAAGCCGATAATCCTTAGACTAGGAAATCATCTCGAAATGCTTGACCTTTCCTCGGCGAGGTGGCGGAATTGCACCCGGCCGCAGCCCCGACACCGAGGAGCCTCCCCTGCGTCCTCCGCGTCCTCCGCGCCGGCGGTACCGTGCCGCTCTCGCCGGTCTCGCCGCCTGCGGGCTGGTGGTCGGCATGGCCCGACCCGTCCAGGCCAGCCCCGGCGACACTCCGGCCCGCACCCCGGCTCAGAAGATCGCCCGCCTTCGCGGCGAGGTCAGCGGGGTGCGGCGCACCATCGACCGCATGAACGACCAGATCGAGGTCGTGGTCGAGCGCTACGACGCCAACCGTGAGGCGCTCGCCCGGACCCAGGCCGCGCAGGCCGGGACCGAGCGGCGGGTCGCGCGCACCGAACGCGAGCTGGCCACCGCCAAGCGGCAGCTCGACCAGCGCGTCTGGGCGATCTACACCGGCGGCGCGCCGGTCGGCCCCCTGGCGGGGCTGCTCGGCTCGGCCAGTCTGCACGAGGCCCTGACCACCGCCAAGTACCAGGAGGGAGTCGTCAAGGCCGACGACGCCACGCTGGCCAAGGTGCAGCGGGCCAAGCAGTCGCTCGACGCCCTGGCGGCGCAGCTCACCGCGCAACGGCGTGCCCAGGAAGGCCTCCAGCGCCGCCTCGGCGAGCAGCGCCAGCAGATCGAGGAGCGGCTCGCAGCGCAGCGCGCCTACCTCGCCCGCCTGAGCGCGGCGGTGCGGCGGGCGGTCGCGGAGGAGCGGCGGCGCCAGGAGGAGCTCAGGCGCCGGGCGATCGCGCGCCGCCTGGCCGCCTTGCGCGCCGCCCGGCTCCGGGTGGCCAGGGCCGCCAGGGTACGGGCGGTGGTCAGGGCGCGGGCCGGTGCCAGAGCAGGCGGCGGGTGGCGGGCGGCCTCGAGTCCCACGGGTGCCGCCGGCCGGGCGGTCGCCTTCGCCCTCGCCCAGCTCGGTAAGCCCTACCGGTGGGGCGCGACCGGCCCGAGCGCCTACGACTGCTCCGGCCTGACCCAGGCCGCCTACCGCAACGCGGGGGTGGCGATCCCACGGGTCTCCGCCGCCCAGTGGTACGCCGGCCCGCACGTGCGCATGGCCGACCTCCGCCCGGGGGACCTGCTCTTCTTCGCCAACGACCTCGGCGACCCGAGCACCATCCACCACGTCGCCATGTCCATCGGCCGCGGGCTGATGGTCGAGGCGCCCTTCACCGGCGCAAGCGTCCGCATCAGCTCCATCGGCCGGCGCGACTACATCGGCGCCGTCCGCCCGACAGGCTGAGTTGGCGCCGGCGGCCGCGGCCAGGGCGGCGGCGCCTGCTAGACTTCCAGGGTCAAAGTTCCCAGGGATCCGGTGTCCCGTTGCCCTCCACATGAGCATGTCGCAGGTCGGCTTTGGTCTGCCCCGTCGCCTCGCTGAGCGCTACGACCTCGTCGAGCAGCTCGCGTCGGGGAATATCACCAGCGTCTGGCGCGGTCATGACCGCGTCCTCGGTCGGGACGTCGTCGTCAAGGTGCTGCACCCGGACCTGGCCGCCGACGCGAGCCTGCGCGGACGCTTCCACCAGGAGGCCGTGAATGCGGCCCGGCTCACGCACCCCAACATCGTCGCGCTGTACGACACCGGCGAGCAGCAGGGCGTGAACTACATCGTGATGGAGCTCGTCGAGGGCCCGACCCTGCGCGACGTGCTGAACGCGCACGGCCCGCTGTCCCCGGCCCAGGCGGCGCGGCTCGCCTGCGAGGTCCTCCACGCGCTGGACTACGCCCACCAGGCCGGGGTGGTGCACCGCAACCTGAAGCCGGCCAACATCCTGCTGTGCGGCGACGGCAGCGTGAAGGTGGCCGACTTCTCCATCGCCAGGGCGGTGGGCGACGAGGGCTCGGCTGACACGGGCGAGCTGCTGACCGACGGCGCCTACCTCGCGCCAGAGCTGGCCGGCGGTGCCGAGCCCGACGGGCGCGCGGACGTGTACGGCCTCGGCGCGTGCCTGTTCGAGATGCTGACCGGGCGCCCGCCGGGGTCGGGAGGGCAGTCCCGCGGGAGCACCGCGCCGCTGTCGCCGCGCGCGGTCCGCGCAGGCGTGCCGCGGGACCTGGACGTGGTCGTGCAGAGGGCGATGGCGCTTGCCCCGGACGACCGCTACCCGAGCGCTCGCACCATGGCGGAGGCCATGGCCAGGTCGGCGGCTGAGGACGGCCAGCGCGAGCCGCTGCTGGCAGGGGCCGCGCCACAGCCGCTGCCGCCGGCCGAGACCGCGCCGGCACCGAGTTTCCTGCGGCACGAGGGCCGCTGGCTCGGCTGGACCCTGGTGGTGGTCGGCCTGGTCGCCGCGCTGGTCGTGGCCGGGCTCACGCTGGACCGCAGCGGCGTGATCAGCCTGCCGGGCACGCATCAGTCGGGCTCCGGTAAGCCGTCCAGGACCACCGTCCAGCCGGCGACGCTGAAGTTCGTCGGCGCGCAGGCCTACGACCCGCTCGCGGACGGGCAGGAGAACAACGCCAGGACGGGCGAGGCCATCGACGGCGACCCGAGCACCGCGTGGCGGACCCAGCACTACAAGACGCCCAACTTCGGCGGGCTCAAGACGGGGGTCGGGATGGTGCTGGACCTGGGCAGCCCGCGGCGGGCGCGCCAGCTCGACCTCGAGCTGCTCTCCAGCGGGGCCGACCTGGTGGTCTACGGCGCCAACGCACAGGCGCCGAACCTCGACGGGTGGACCCCCAACCGGCTCGGCGGCATGTCCGGCGCCCCCCGCGACGTGAGCATCGACCTCTCCGGTGCCAGCTACCGCTACTACCTGGTCTGGTTTACGCGACTGCCGCCCGCTCCGGACGGGCAGTACCAGGGCGGCATCGCCGAGGCCAGTCTGCGGTCGTGAGCGGCGCCAGCGACGAGGACCTGCTGGCCGCCCACCTGGAAGGCGACCGGACGGCCTTCGCCGAGCTGGTGACCAGGCACGAGCGCCGCGTCTACGGCCTGTGCCTGCGGGTCCTCGGCAACCGCGAGGACGCCGAGGACGCCACCCAGGAGGCCTTCATCGCGGCGCTCAGGCGCGCGGAGACCTTCCGGCGGGAGGCGGCCTTCTCGACCTGGCTGTTCAGGATCGCCGTCAACGCGGCCACCGACCAGGCGCGGCGGCGAGGCCGTGCCCGCACGGTGCCGTTGGAGGCGGAGGAGCCCGGCGGGTCGTCCGCGGCCGGCGGTGACCCGAGCGGGGCCGTCACCACCGCCCTGACCGTGCAGGCGGCGCTGCGGCGGGTGCCCGAGGACTTCCGCGTCGCCCTGATCCTCTGTGACCTGTACGGGTTCGGGCACGCCCAAGCGGCCGGGGTCCTCGAGATTCCTGTCGGCACCGTGAAGAGCCGGGTATTTCGCGGTCGCCTCGCGCTCGGCGAGGAGCTCGCGCGCATCGAGGGCACTGAGCCCCCCGGTCGGCCCAGGCTGGAGGTCGCCACCGGCACGGGAACCCGCGTCGTGGCCGCAACGTCCGAACCAGCAGAGCACCGGGACAACAACGAGGAGTAACGCCAGCGTGCCGGACCATCCAGTGCATCCCGACCGCGAGGAGCTCGCCGCGTGGCAGGCGGGCGCCTCGGCCGACCCGGAGCGCGCCCGGACCGAGGCGCACCTGGCCGGCTGCGCGGACTGCGCCGGCGCGGTGGCGTCGGTGGAGCGGGGGCGCGCCGCGCTCGCCAGCCTCGCCGAGGCCGAGATGCCGCCCGGCCTGCACGAGCGCCTTGCCGCCGCGGTCGAGCGCGAGCTCCCAGCGCTCGCCGGCGCGACGCGCGACGCGGCTGGCGGCGCGGACGGGGAGCGGCTGGCGGCGCGGACGGGGCCCGTCCGCCTCGACCGACGGGTCGCCCGCGGTCGTCGGGCACGGGCCGGGCACCGGCGGCTTGCTGCGCTCAGCGCTGCCGCGGCCGTGATCCTGCTGGTCGCGGGTCTGGTGCCGCTGCTCCTCCACGTCGTCGGGCAGACCGGGGGGACGGCGGGCTCGGGCGGAGGGGCGCTCGCCTCCAAGACTCCCGCCGCGGGCGCCCCGAGCGCGGCCGACCGGCTGCCGGTCTTCCAGGCGTCGGGAAGCTACACCGCGAGCAGGCTGCGAGCCTCGCTCACCAGCAACCCCGCCATCCGCTCCGCCTACCAGCGGGCGGTGGCCGGCAGCGCGTCGCTGTCCGGCGGGCCCGCCGGCTCGCCGCCGGCCACCGCCCAGGGCGCACAGCCGGACCTCGGGCGCCCGGAGGGCACGGCGGGCACCGAGCGGGTGGCTCCGGCTGGCCTCCAGGAAAGGGCCTGCGTGACGGCGGCGCAGGAGCAGGCGGGCACCGAGCCGCTGCGACCCGCTTTCTTCGTCAATGCGGTCTACAGCGGGCGTCCGGCGACAGTGCTGGTCACCGTTCGCGCCCGCGCACCGGCGCAGGCCGAGCTGTGGGCGTTCCCGCGCAACGACTGCTCCCTCCCCCCCTTCGCCCACGAGCGCGTCGCGGTCTCACCGCCGTGACGGGCACCGCCGTGCGGCCGGCTCACCAGACGCCGCTGGCCCTCACGAACGCGACGCCACCGCCGACCACGAGGAACAGCAGCACCGGCGGCGCGAGCAGCGCAACGCCGAAGAGGGCGGCCATCCCCCCGAGCCCGATCGCCACCGCCGCCACGGCGATCGCGCCGAGCCTCGAATGGACCCGGCGGCGGGCGCCGCGGCGCACCGCCTCGCCCACCAGGTAGCCGTAACCGAGGGCCAGCAGGATCCCTCCGAACAGGCCGACCTTGAGGATCAGCAGCGCGCCGAGCGCCGCCACCGCGACGCCCGCGGCGAAGGCCCTGAGAAGCAGAACGGTGTCCGGCGTGCCCTTGGCCCGGGCGGACTGCTGCGAGCACCGCCGGCATTTCTGCCCCACCACCGTGTTCACCATACAGCGCGGGCAGATGGGGTCGCCGCAGCTCGAGCAGGTGAGCCGGGTCTCTACCCCAGGATGGTTCACGCACGCAGGAGCGACGTGCGCCGAGTCAGTCGCCATGACAACCTCAATATACGGGGAATCCCCGGTTACCGTGCGGCCTCCTCGACCGGCTCGGCCCCTGGCCCGGGCGGCGGCCGGCTGGAATAGCCGACGGCCGGAGCCCGTTGTGCTGCCTGGTAGTGATAGCGCCGCCCGGCGCATGCCGCGGCGCCCCGATTCCCAAAAGCTCGAGGAGGCTCTCAGGGCTGATGGCCACGTCCCGTACCACCGCTCCGGTGCTGATCGTCGGTTCGGGTCCCGCCGGCCTGACCGCCGCGCTCTACACCGCGCGGGCCAACCTGCACCCGATCGTGATCGAAGGCGGTGAGGCAGGCGGCCAGCTCATGCTGACGACCGAGGTCGAGAACTACCCCGGCTTCCCAACCGGCATCCTCGGCCCCGAGCTGATGGCCAAGATGCGCGAGCAGGCCGCCCGGTTCGGCGCGGAGTTCGTCACCGCCGATGCGACCAAGATCGATCTCGCGGGGCGCGCGTTCCGCGCCTGGGCCGACGACGAGGAGTACACGGGCAAGGCGCTGATCATCTCCACCGGGGCCAAGGCAAAGATGCTCGGGCTCGATTCCGAGCGCAAGCTGCTCGGGCGTGGCGTGTCGACCTGCGCGACCTGTGACGGCTTCTTCTTCCGCAGCAAGGACCTGGTGGTGGTCGGTGGCGGCGACTCCGCCCTGGAGGAGGCCATCTTCCTCACCCGGTTCGCCACCAAGGTCACCATCGTCCACCGGCGCGACAAGCTGCGTGCCTCCAAGGTCATGCAGGACCGGGCGTTCGCCAACCCCAAGATCGGATTCGCCTGGAACTCGGTGGTCGAGGACGTCCTGGGGGACCAGGCGGTCAGCGGGGTGCGGCTGCGCAACGTCGTCGACGGAAGCGAGTCGCTGCTGGACGTGGCCGGGGTGTTCGTTGCGATCGGTCACCTTCCGAATACCGAGCTGTTCGCCGGCCAGCTCGAGCTGGACGACGCCGGTTACATCGTGGCCGAGGGCCCGGGCACGGCGACCAGCGTGGACGGCGTGTTCGCCGCGGGCGACGTGGTCGACCACGTCTACCGGCAGGCGGTCACCGCGGCGGGCACGGGTTGTGCCGCCGCGATCGACGCCGAGCGCTGGCTGGAAGCCCACGGCCACGACCCGAGTGCCGGCCCCGACACCTGGAAGTGACCCGGGCACCGGGCCGGGCACGGCACCGGTGGAGGTGGGCGCCCTGTGGAGGGAGTGCTGTCACGGGTCCCGGTCGCGGTCCGCGTCCTGGGCGTCCTGGCCTTCGGTCCGGCGCTTCGGCTGGTACGGCCGCACCAGCCCATGACGGTCGGCCAGGTAGTCGGACAGGGCCAACCCCACCACGGTGGGCACCGCCAGGCCGAGCAGGGAAGCGACCGCCTGCACGGCGGTCGGCACGGTGGGACCTGCCAGCGCATGCAGTACGACCGCCACCAAAGGTACCCATAGCTCGAACGAAACGAAGGACGCCATCACGGCGAGGACATAGCGAGGAAGGGGATGCACACGTCGCTCCCATGGTTACGAGGGCAAGCAACTCGCGCAGTATAGGACGGCGCACCGGCGCACCCGAAGCACCCGAAGCGTCGAGTCCGCCTGGGATGAGAGGATCTGGAATACCGGACCCTGCCCCACCCGTTCAAGCTACGGACGACTGATAGCGTCGAGACCGATTCCGAGGAGGTGGAGGTGCCGAGGGGCACACCCCCCAACTGCACCGAGCATATGAGCAAACCCGCAACTGTCACCGACACCACGTTCGAGACGAACGTGCTGCGGTCCCAGACCCCGGTGCTCGTCGACTTCTGGGCCGAGTGGTGCGGTCCCTGCAAGATGATCGCCCCGGTCCTCGAAGAGATCGCCGGCGAGCACAGCGACAAGCTGACGATCGCCAAGCTCAACGTCGACGAGAACCCGGATGTGGCACGGCGCTACGGCGTCCTGAGCATCCCGACCCTGGTGCTGTTCGTCGATGGTGTTGAGAAGAAGCGGGTGGTTGGCTTCAGCTCCAAGCGTAACCTGGTCTCGGAGCTGTCCGAGTTCACCGGTACGCGCTCCTGACACCTCGACGAGCGGACGCCTCGACACCCTGACAGCAGCAGACGAGCCCGGCTTCAGAGCGAAGCCGGGCTCGTCTTGTCCGGGCCGACGGGTGCGGGCGGCGGGCTCGACGGGACCGGCCGGAGGGCCGGGTAGGCCGGAGCCGGCACCCGCAGCGCCTCCAGCGCAGCTTCGCGAGCGTCCTTCCAGCGCAGGACGGTTCGCAAGTCCATACGCAGCAGCGGGTAGCGCGGGTGCTCACGGACGACCTGGAAGCCACAGGCCTCGAGGAAGTCGATCGGGATGTGGCAGTTGCGGCCGGTCCACACGCGGTCGGCGAAAGCCTCGACCGCGCGGACCTTCCGCTTGACGAGGTCGCGGGCCATCGACTGGAGCAGGACACGGCCGATCCCCTGGCCCTCGAAGCGCGGCGACACCGCCAAGGTGGCGAGCAGCACCGCATCGCGGCTCACCGGCCTGGCCGCCTGCGAGCTCGCCTGCTCCAGGAAGCGGGCGGGCGCATACAGCGAATACGCGGCCGGCTCCCCGTCCACCAGCAGGACGTGCCCGGCCGGGCCCCACTCGAGGACGATCGACGAGAGCCACGCCTCTTTCTGTATGCCAGCCTCCTCGGAGCCGAGCGGCCGCGCCTTGGGACCGAGCTCCCAGAACACGCACCGCCGACAGGGCGCTGGCATCAGGTCCAGCGTCTCGGCGGTGAGCGCGACGACCTTGCGGCCCACCTATCTGGCTCCCGTGACAACGGCGCGGGCACGGCGCGGGATGGCACACAGACCCCAGAGTAGCCCAGCCACCGCCCCGAGAAGGAAGCCGTTGGCGACATGTCTCAATAACCTGGGCACGAGTGGCTCCCCCATCGAGCGAGCTGCGACCGCGATGAACCGCCGAGCTCACCGTCGGCCTGCACCGCCAGGGTAGCAAGACGGGGCTGTCGTCCCGGTCGAGGCAGCGAAAGCCTCTGACGTATGCTACCGCCCATGCGCGCTGATGACCCTTTCCTCGATCGCTACGCCCACGGGACCCGGGCGATGACCGCTTCCGAGATCCGTGCCCTGTTCGCGGTCGCCTCCCGCCCCGAGGTGGTCAGCCTTGCGGGCGGCATGCCGTTCACCGCGGCCCTCCCCTTCGACGTCATCGGGGAGGTGACGACCGAGGTGCTGGCCCAGGAAGGCCCGGCCGCCCTGCAGTACGGGGGCGGGCAGGGCGATCCTCGCCTTCGCGAGGTGCTGGTCGAGCTCATGGGCTACGAGGGGATCCACGCCTCGGGCGGGGACGTCGTCATCACCGTCGGCTCCCAGCAGGCCCTCGACCTGCTGGCACGGATGTTCTGCGATCCCGGCGACGTGATCGTCGCCGAGGGCCCGTCGTACGTCGGCGCGCTCTCGGCGTTCTCCCAGTACCAGGTCGAGGTGCGGCACGTGGCACTGGACGACGCCGGGCTGGACCCCGAAGCGCTCGGCCAGGCGCTCGCGCGGCTCGACCGCGAGGGCAAACGGGTCAAGTTCCTCTACACAGTGCCGAACTTCCACAATCCGGCCGGCGTGACGATGAGCACCGAGCGTCGCGGGCGTGTCCTCGAGCTCGCTCGCCGGCACAACGTGCTGGTCGTCGAGGACAACCCGTACGGCCGGCTCGGCTTCGAGAGCGACCCGCCACCGGCGTTGCGGGCCGAGGACGCCGAAAACGTCGTGTACCTCGGCTCCCTCTCCAAGGTGTTCTGCCCCGGCCTGCGCATCGGCTGGGCACTGGTTCCCCCCGCCCTCCGTGAGCGGATGGTGATCGTGAAGGAGGCGGCGGACCTCTCCTTGTCGAACTTCGCCCAGGCCATAGCGTATCGCTACTTCGCCCAGTACCCCTGGCGCGAGACCCTGAAGGAGCTTCGGGCCATCTATCGGGAGCGTCGCGACGCCATGCTCGAGGGTCTTGTCGACGAGTTCCCCGCGGGCGTCCATTGGACCAGGCCGCAGGGCGGCTTCTACGTCTGGATCGATCTTGGGGCGCAGCTCGACGCACGGGCGATGCTGGCCAAGGCGATCGCGGCGCGAGTCGCCTATGTTCCCGGTGGCGCCTTCTACGCCGACGGGCAAGGCGCGTCGCACATGCGCCTGTCGTACTGCTTTCCGAATCCCGAACGGATCCGTGAGGGCATCCGCCGGCTCGCCGGCGTGATCGCGCAGGAGCTCGATCTGGTGCGTGCGCTCGGCGGTGTCCCAACGCCGGCCGAGGAAGTCGACAGGACTCCGCCTACCGGATGGGGAGGCGCGTGATGACCTTCGACAGCGCGATCGCGGTGATCGCCGGCGGGCTGTCGTTCGAGCGCGAGGTGTCGCTGCGGTCCGGTCGCCGGGTCGCTGACGCGCTGCGCGACCGCGGCTATGGGGTCATCAGGCTGGACGCCGACGAGCAACTGGTGGACTCGCTGCGGACCGGCGGCTTCGATGCCGCCTTCGTCGCCCTGCACGGTCGCTTCGGTGAGGACGGGACGGTAGCCGCACTGCTCGAGCTGCTCGGGCTCCCCTACACGGGCTCGACTTTCAATTCCAGCCGGCTCGCCTTTGACAAGCTGGCTGCCAAGTCGGTGCTCGGCCGCGCCGGCCTAGTGGTCCCACCTGCGATCCCGGTGGCCGAGGGCGCACTCCGAGAGCTCGGCATGGGCACACTCCTGGACCGGGCCGTGGACGAGATCGGTCTGCCGCTGGTCGTCAAGCCGAACCGTGGTGGCTCAGCCCTCGGTGTTCGTCTGGTCGAGCGCGCGGACCAGCTTCCGGCGGCACTGATGACGGCCTTCGGGTACGACGACACCGTGCTGCTCGAACGCCACATCACCGGTACCGAACTGGCACTGGCCGTGGTCGACGGGCTGGCGCGGCTACCGGCTGTCGAGATCCGCCCCAAAGAGGGCTGGTACGACTTTGCCGCTCGTTACACGCACGGAGCGGTCGACTTCCGTGCCCCTGCCGAAATCGAGGCCTCGGTCGCGGAGCGCTGCTTCGAGGTCGCCACCTCCGCGCACCTCGCTCTCGGTTGCCGGGACCTCTCGAGGGTGGACGCCATCCTCGACGCGGGCGGCACCTGCTGGGTGCTGGAGGTGAACACCGGCCCCGGTCTCACCAGCACCAGTCTCGTACCGATGGCCGCCGATGCGGCGGGTATCTCCTTCGCGGACCTCGCCGTCCACCTCACCAACCGAGCCATCGCCCGCCGACCCCGCTGATCCGATCGAGCCCCGCCGCGGCCCGCGGACGGGCTCACCGGTCGCCTACCCGCGGTCGGCGCCGTTGCGGCCCGCGACGGTCCAGCGTGGTCGAAGCGCGGCACCGACACATGACCGACGCGCTGGCGGTGATCAGCTCTCTGGGACCGAGAGCCCGACCGCGGACGGAAGGGCGCTCGGTGGGCCATCGCCTGACACGGTCGTCGAAACGGCATCCACCGGTCGCACCGCTACGGCTACGGGTCCGTCGCCAAATGCATGGCTCGAGGAGACCGCCGGCACCGTGCCGACCGGATCCGGGTCGACGCCGAGGCCGATCACATCGCAGATGCGCTGCAGGTCTTCGAGGGTGGCGAACTCGATCAGGACCTTGCCCTTGCGCCTTCCGAGCTGCACTTTGACCCGTGTATCGAGCCGGTCCGAGAGCCGGTCCGCCAAATCCGCCACTCCCGGTGCCTGGGGCACGGGTCGAGGGCGCGAGCGCTGCTCAGCCCCAGTATCCGTGATCTCCTCAGCTCCCCCGATGAGCCGCCCGGCGAGCTCCTCGGCCTGGCGGACGGTCAGACCCTCGGCCACGATCCGGTCGGCCAGCCGTTCCTGCTGCTCGTGGTCCAGCAACTTCAGGACCGCCCGGGCATGGCCGGCGGACAGCGTCCCCGCAGCAATCCGCCGCTGAACACTCGGGGCCGCCTTGAGCAGGCGCAGGGCATTGGTGATCGCCGAACGGCTCCGGCCGAGCCGAGCGGCGAGCTCCTCGTGGGTGACATCGAAATCGGCGAGGAGCTGTTCGTAGGCCGCCGCCTCCTCCAGAGGGTTCAGGTCCTCGCGGTGAACATTCTCGATCAGCGCATCCCGCAGAAGAGCGTTTTCCTCCGTCATGCGAACGACCGCGGGAATCGTCGCGAGGCCCGCCAGCTTGGCCGCCCGGACCCGTCGCTCACCCATGATGATCTGGAACCGGTCGTCCTGGGGGCGGACGACGATCGGCTGCAATACCCCGACCGCTTCGATGCTCGCCGCCAACTCTTGGAGAGTGTCCTCGTCGAACGTCTCGCGTGGCTGCCGAGGATTCGAATCGAGGCGGTCCAGTGGAACCTCGATCAACGTTGATCCTGCAAAGGAGCCTCTGGTCAGCACCGCGGGCCGACTTCCGGTGCCGGCTTCTTCGCCTGCCTGGCCACCAGCCGACTGTTGGCCATCGGCTTGCGGCGTGCTGGGAATGAGTGCCTCTAGTCCACGACCAAGGCCACCTCGGCGTCGCATTAGCTAGCTCCTTCTCGAGTAGGCGCGAGTAGGCCGGTTCGGTCTGCAAGCTCGAACGCGAGGTCCCGGTACGCGATCCCCCCGCGGGAAAGCGGATCGTAGAGGGCGATCGGAACCCCATATCCCGGTGCCTCGGAGAGTCGGACGCTCCTCGGCACAACGGTCCGATACACCAGGTCCGTGAAGTGCTTCCGGACCTCTTGGACGACCTGCTCCGCGAGCCGTGTCCGGCCGTCGTACATGGTCAGCACGATGCCCCCGATATGGAGCTCGGGGTTCAAGTTGACGCGGACCAAGTCCACGTTGCGGAGAAGCTGACCGAGTCCCTCCAGTGCGTAGTACTCACACTGGATCGGGATCAAGAGCTCGTCGGCGGCCGCGAGCGCGTTCACCGTGAGGAGACCGAGCGACGGGGGACAGTCGATGAATACCACGTCATAGCTATACCGCACAGCGCCGAGCGCTTGGCGAAGACGGGTCTCGCGGGAGAACGCATTGACCAACTCGACTTCCGCGCCGGCGAGGTCGATCGTGCTCGGAAGAACATCAAGGTTCCTGACGGCTGTCTGCCTGATCGCGGACGGGCCGTCGGTCTCTCCCATCAAGACGTCGTAGACCGACGGCTCGATGTTCCGATGATCGAGTCCGAGGCCGGTCGAAGCGTTACCCTGCGGGTCGAGGTCAACCACGAGCACTCGGGCACCCGCCAGCGCGAGATACGCCCCAAGGTTGACTGCGGTGGTCGACTTGCCAACGCCACCCTTCTGGTTCGCCACCGCGACCACAAACCGGTTGTGCCCACCACGCGTGATCCGGAAGGTCACCCGCGCATCACGGGCGGCTCGGTCGCTGTCGATACTCCGCGTTTCGTTGTCCGGGGTAGCGGAGAGCCCTTCTTCGTGGAGATCGGTCTGACTTGCCGATGTTTCACGTGAAACCTGATTCTGGGGATCGAGAGCAGCCTCTGGCTGCCCGGCGTCGGAAGGTCCCGGTACTTCTGCTGCTGCCCGCAGCGCTGCTTCCCGAACGGCAATGGCTGCTTCGTCCTCCATGACTTCGTCCTCGCCCACCTTGTCGGCTACCTCTCCGAGACCCGATGTTTCACGTGAAACGTCGGGTCGGCGCTGTCGGCTGGACGCCTTCGGACCACCCCGTGCTCGCCCGCGCTTTGACGCAGCCCGCGCGGGCGCTATGTTCTCGTCTTGCGGGCGGGCAGCGCTAGTCTCACTCGAAGACCGCGCCGTATTCGAGCCGCGCTCGCTGCGCACCGCACTGGTCGTACCCCGCCTATCTGTCCGATCTGTCGGACCAGAACTATCCGGACCGTTGGGAGAACTGGCTTCGTCGTTGGAGGGCGCAAGTCCAGCCACCGCCTTCGACGCTGACTGTGGTGCCAGCCTTCTGACGATGTCCCCCAACCCCGGCTCAAGCCCCAGAGGAGACTCTTGCAACCCCCCCACTGGCGGCTCCTGCGGTTCAGCGAACGACCGTTGCTCCCGCTCCTCAGCGTCCCGTACCGCCGAGCCCGAGGGTCCCTCAGGATAGGCGCGCTCCGTTCTCTGCCTGTCCGGTTCCTCCGTGTCTTGCTCGTCAGGCCGCTCCCCAGCCTGCTTGCCGAGTGGATGTGGAGAGTCGCCCTCCTCGCGGTGGGCGATCTGACCGTCCTGGTGCCGTGTCGCCTCGCCTCTTTTCTGAACAGCGGGAGCCCTCTCGTCCGAGTTCGGCTTCACAGCGCCGTGGTCGTGGTCGTGCCCTAACGCCCCTGCCACGTCCGGCGCCTCCGATAGCTTCGCAGTAGGTGACGCACCGGTGATCGCGGCCGGGCGTCCGGGAGTGGCTCCTGCCTCCTCCAGCCCGCTGGCCTTGTGGCCGGACCGGGCTGTGCCACGCTCATCGTCAGCGGGGCGGCGTTGGTCCTGGGCCCCCGTCGGTGACTCCATCGCACCCCAGACCCTTGGGGGGACCTCGTAGGCACCGCCCCTGACCTGGCCATCCTGCCCTGACCCGTGGTCTGCCGCCGGAGCTTGCGCGTTGGACACCCCGGGTGGGTCGTCGGTGGCACCAAGAGACGAACTCTGGCCTTCATCGGTTGTGCACTGACGGCTCGGGCCAGAGCTGGAGGCCACGATCAACGCGTCTGACCCGGCCATGGGTCGGCTCGGCCCTGCCTCGATGCCGATCTCCACGGCGGGCATGGAGCCACGATCGGCCTTCTTAGACGTGCCAGCGGTCCGCTGAGCTGGGCCATCACTCGGCGTTCTGTCAGCCGGCTCGGGTGGTGGAGTCCGGGCCGACTTCGACGAGACGACCGTGTGATCCTCCTCACCGCCGCGGTCGTGGTCCTGCACAGTCGGTGAGGAGCTTCTCGCCCCGGACATGGAGGTAGGAAGATCGACCGGCGGGGAGGCTTGGATACTCGCCTCCGCCCGAGATTTCGTCGCGGGAGTGGGCTGATCCACCCCTTGGGCCCCGTCCTGGGCTCGAGACGTGGCCGGTGGCGATGAGTCGGCGGTGTGATCGCGCGACACACCCTCGGGCGCATCGTCCTGAGCCGCTTGCTGGCCGATACCCTCGATCGGCGGAACGGAAGGCTTCGTTGCCTTCGGCACGGCGGTGGTGGCCGCGGTGTTGGCGGCACCAGCTCCAGGGTGCTTGCTACTCGTCGGGGCGCCCTCGCCCGCCACTTGGGGATTGGCGCGTGAGGGGTCGGCCGCAGCGGCACCACCGACGGCCTCTGATTTGTCCCGCGAGGCAGTCGTGATGCCTCGGCTCGGGAGGCTGCGAGGCTGGTCGACCTGCGGCGATGACGCAGCTGAAGGAGTCGCGCGAGGCGGCTGCTCGCGGTGCCGCCCCGGCTGGCTCCCCCGCGCTCGCCTGCCAATGCCCAGCGCTCGTAGCAGCCGGGTCAACAGCCCTGGTCTGGAAGCGGCGGGTTGGGTCAGCGACTCATCACGGCCTTGCCGAGCGATGCGACTCGCCTCCTTTCAGCGACTCCTCGAACTGCGGCACCACGGCATGGCGCGTGCTGTCGCTTCAGGACGACGAGCCGATCCATTACCCGGCCCGACTTGCCAGCTCAGTTCGCAACAACCCACAACCCCATCCCAACGGTGGCCACTCACCTGCATCCCGCCGGCTCAGAACGAACCGCCATGGAACCCGCGAGCACCGCTCCCAAGCGGGCTCCGCGCCGGTACGCCTGATCGCCGGGGGAAGCGGGGGGAGGTCGCGGCGATCTTCGCCATAATAACGACGGAGCCAACCTGGTCAATCGGTGAGCTGGGATTGTGGACAACTTCCCGCATCTCAGCTCCCAGCAGGGCACACGCTTGGCCAAGCCGGTCCAGCTCCTCGTCGCCCGGCTGCCCTCTCGGAACGAGCAGGACGCCGCCGACTTTAAGAAGTGGAACCCCCAACTCGGCCACGACGGGCAGGGGTCCAAGGGCCCGTGCTGTGGCGACATCGAACCGTTCTCTTCCGGACTGACGGCCAAATTCCTCGAGACGTGCGTGGACAATGCGCACATTTGCGATCTGGAGACTGGCGGCCACCGCCGCTACCCAATCCAGTCGCCGCCGCTGGGCATCCACCAGCGTGAACCACGTCCGGTCGTACACCGCAGCAAGCGGCAGGCCAGGGAGTCCGGCTCCAGACCCAAGGTCGACCCAGTGCTCGCCAGCCTCTGGAGCTCGAACGGCCGCCAGACCGAGCGCATCGTCAATATGGCGCTTCCGCAGACGAGCGCCCTCATGGGGGCCAAGAAACCCTCGCTGGACAGCCTCGAGATACGCAGCCTCGAGCTTGCTGAGCGTGGCCTCGGATCTTGCGTCGAGCATCGTCGCAACACTGGGCCTTCTATGGGGATTGGGCCTTCGTAGCTGATCCTGTCGGCACCGCGGAAGCGCTGCCGACCCCGATCCTACAGACAGCGAGCCAGCCGGCACCCTGCGCCAGCGGTGGTCAGGGCAGGAACAGCGCCAACACCACGCGCCGCCAGTCGAGCTGCGCTCATCGCCGTGACACATCAGCGCCCGTTCATGCACCTCAGCGACGAAGCGTCGTTGCTGACAGGTTGGAGCTGGCCCGGCACGGCTCCGGTACGACCGTGCAGCACAGCAACGTCCGCGTCCGCCCCGGCGTGGAGTGGCGTAGCGGCATCCGTCACGACGGTCAGCGGAACGTCGGCGCCCACCAGTGAGCTGCGGCTCGGGATGAACGATAGATCCTGCTCAGAGCGCGACCACGTACTGACGGAGGGCGCTTCGCCAGCCGGGCGCGGCGCGGCTCCCGAGCGCCATCCGATCGGATCCCGTTGTCGCGAACGGCAGCCGCAAGAGCGGGCGGCGGCGCCATCGGTGTACGGGACACAGCGCGACACCGCGTGGTCAGCCCGGCGGGTGTGGCCTCCGGAACCTCCGACCACCCGGCGCCGGCTGGCGCCGGGTGAGGTGATACGAGCGGGTCCCGACACCCACGTCGCCGCGGCTGACCAGGAGCGCCCGAGTAACCGTTTCAAAGCGTGAGCCGGACCGGTCCAAGACAGTGGGAGCCGCGGTGCAACAGCCGGAGGACCACCACGCTCGACCGCCGGTGGGGCGCCCTGTTGTTTCACGTGAAACATCGAGAAGCTCGAGGCCGTCGCCAGCCGAACCATGCCGATCCCAGATAGCCACATGCCACGCCTACCCCAGGCTCTCGAGATCGGTAGGGCGCCACGGTGACTCCCTCCTTGGAGACGACCCGATCATCTATCCAGCGTGGCGAGCGACCCACAACCTTCGCTCCCCTGGCCCAGCCCACATCTCTGCTATCCAACCCGCTGCTGGGCCAAGGCATCGGCTTCGACGAGACCGGTGCCTGGTCCAAGTCGACATTGTCCACTTGTCGGTCACACTCCCATGATCACCGAGGATCCCGAGCCGGAGCACGGAAACGGTCGAGCGCGCCCGTCCGCGTGGTGCTGCCCAGCTCTGCGGCTGGGGTCTCACGTGCGTCCAGTGAGCATGGTGGCCGCGGATCGCCTTACCACAGGCGCCCGGGGGCAGCATGGCCGAGCAGACGTGCCGGGCGGTGACCCCCTGGTCACTCGTCCGGGAACTCGGGTCGCGGCGGCGAGGAAGTCGGCGGGCATCTGACCATCGCCGTGGGGCCCGGCCACCGTGACCAACAAGGCAAGGATTCAACCAGGCCGCACGACGACCCGGCGATTCGGCTCCTCGCCGATGCTTTCGCTTTGTACGCCAGCAACCGTTGCGACGGCGTCGTGGACGATCTTGCGCTCAAAGGCCGTCATCGGCTCGAGCTCTTCGCCACGACCGCTCCCTGCCACACGCTCTGCTGTTGCCCGAGCCATGGCGGCGATCTCTTCGCGGCGCCGGGCCTTGAAGCCGTTGACGTCCACGGTGATCCGTACCCAGCGCTGTGTCTGGCGCAGCACGGCGAGACGGGTCAGCTCCTGGAGCGCGGCGAGGACCTCCCCCTCCTGCCCGACAAGGAACTCGAGCTTTGGGCCCTCGATGTCGACATGCCCGCCCGCAGCATCCACCGAGGTTGTGATGTCACCGTCTACGTCCAGCACGTCGAGCAGCCCCTCGACGAAGTCACCGGCGAGCTCGGTGTCCGCGGCAACCGCTTCCGGGTCGGTTACCTCCGGGTGGCGATGGCTCGAGGGCGCTTCGTGAGTGTGCCGGTCCACCCCCGCCCGCACGCTCTTGCCCACGACCGCGTCGGCTTCCGGCTGTGCCGCGACGGTGACGGGGTCGCTCGCACGGTCGGTCCTCGTCGCCCGCTCGACCACACGGACCACAGCCGGCTCCCCGATCTTGCCGAACGTGGAAGCGACGGGCTGCTTGAGGACCTCGATATCGACCTGGTCCGCTCGCAGCCCCAACTGGGCAGCGGCAGCCTCGACGGCAGCCTCGACCGTCCTAGCGCTTGCTTCGGCGCTGCTGGCCACCTGCCTTGCCCTTTCCGGTGGGGCGGCCACCGGAACCGGGCTTGCGCCCACCCCCAGTGCCGGACCGCCCGGTCTGTGTGGATCTCGCCTGACTCCCCTTCGTGGCACCGCCTTTGGTGCCGCCGCCCTGTTTGCCTCTTGACGACCCACTCTTGCCCTCGGCGGCTGTGTCTCCACTGCCGTTCTTGGGATTGCCCTGACCCTGCTTCGACGTGGCAGGTGCCTGAGCCGGCCCACGGAAGATGCCGAGTGCGCCGAGCACCTTGCGGCTCCCACCATCGCTCGGTGCGGCTGCAGGAGCGGTGGCAGGCGTCGACGAGGTCGCACCGGCACGAACGGGTGCGTTGCGCAGGAGCACCCATTGCTGGCCCATGCTCCACAGGTTGGTCGTAACCCAATAGAGGACGACGGCGAGCGGCACGTTCACAGCAAAGACCACGAACATCAGTGGCATGATGCGCAGCATCATCTGTTGCTGCGGGTTGACGTCCGCGCTCTGCTTGGCCATGAGCTGGCGTTGGGAGACGTAGGTCGTGACAGCCATAGCAATGACCAGCACCAGGATCGTCAGTCCCGTGACCGAGGTGAGCTTGGTGCCCCAGCCGTGGAGCATGCTCCAGCGCGCCTCCAGGGGGACACCGAAGAAGCTCTTCCCCAGCAGGATGTTCGGGTGTCCGGCAATGTTGCGGCTGTAGATCACCCGGTAGAGCGCCCAGAAGAACGGCAGTTGGGCAGCGAGGGGCCAGCAACCCGCCATGGGGTTGAAGCCGCGCTCGCGGTACAGCTTCATCAGCTCCTCTTGGAGCTTCTGCTTGTCGTTCTTGTACTTCGCCTGAAGCTTCTTGAGCTCCGGCTGGAGCTCCTGCATGACCCGCGTCGACCGGACCTGCTTGACGGTGAGCGGGATCAGGACGATGCGCACCGCGATCGTCAGCAGCACGATCGAGAACCAGTAGCTCTGGCCGCCCAGCACTGGGTGGGTCCAGTGCTGGAAACTCTTCAGCACGACGTACAGCGCGTCCCGGAAGGCGTCAAAGATACTTATGACACTCACGAAGAGCCTCTCTCGAGCGGGCTGACGTTCACTACCTCACCGTACCGCGGAAGGCGCTCGATGGTCCGGTCGGGCCGGAGGAACCGGGTCGATCCCCCCGGGGTGAAATGGCTGGCACTTCCCCAAACGCCGCAGAGTCAGCCATGAGCCCCGAAGCGCCCCGTGTGTCTCGACAGCGGTCTTGGCGTACTCGGAGCAGGACGGGTAGAAGCGGCACCGAGGCCCCAGCGCGGGACTGATCCATCGCTGGTACCCGCGGATGGCGGCCACCAGCGCTCGTCCCGCGGTGCTTTGCCGCGATCCACCCAAACCCTCGGTCACCCCCCATCTCCGGTGCGGAGCCCTGCCGCGGCGAGGACCGTTCGCATATCGCCGGCCACGTCCCGGTAGGACGCCCCGGCGACCGAAGGGCGGGCGACGACGACCAGGTCCAGGCCCTCGGGGATCTCCCTGCCCTCCAGGCGGAGTGCCTCCCGCAGCAGCCGCTTGGCCCGGTTGCGAGCGACGGCGCCACCCACCTTCCGACTGACGACGAACCCGGCGCGGGGTGGTCCGCCCCCGGTCGCGCGCTTGGCGACGTACATCACGACCGAGCCCCGAGCGTAGGACCGACCCGTGGCGAACACCGACCGGAACGCCGCCGGGGAGCTCAAGCGGTTGACTGTGGCCATGTTCATTCCTATGCGGAGAGCCGCTGGCGACCCTTGGCGCGCCGCCGGGCGAGAATGGCACGTCCGGCACGGGTCCGCATGCGGAGTCGGAAGCCATGCGTCTTTGCACGCTTACGGTTGTTTGGTTGGAATGTGCGCTTCACGAGAACGACTCCCTTAAGCCGGTCATGGTGGAAGGCAGGCAGAGGTTCGGTGCTGAGATGGCACCGAAGAACCGATGGTACGGGCCTGCGAAAGCAGGCGTCAACGCGACCACTTCAGCCTTCCCCGCCGGGTGACCTGCGAATCGCACACCACCCGCGCCGTGCCGGTGGCCGCGACCTCGACCTTGCCCATGGAGGTCATGACAACGGGAACGCATACCACTAAAAGGACTAACCCGGCGAAGCTCTGATCGGGTAAAGATACAGGCCTGGCAGGACACGTGCTCGGGCGCCCTGGCATGGGGACGACTCGGGGGACGACCTGTTGACGAGCGGGGGACAACTGGCCGGGTGGTGGCAGAACGGGCGCACCTGGGGATGACCGGCACTACCGTCCCCAGCCCTCTCTGGACAGTCACGGGCCGGCTGAGCAGGGCTGATCGTAGGTCGTCCACATGCCCACAGGACCTATGACTCTGTCTAGGTTTTCTCTGTTCTCTCATCTATTCAAACCAATGCCTGGGGATAGCCGGGGGAGCACCATCACACTTGGAGCAGCCGCCCGTGACCCCAGGGGCAGGGCGACGCTCGTTATCCCCAGGATCCCTCGCTTATCCACAGCATGGGGACGGACGTCCAAGAGAGACCTGCACGAACACGCCGATAGGCGACATCGCCGCGATCTAGGCTCAACGGTCGGAAGGTCCGATCCGGATCGGCCGACGTCGGGGCCTTGTCGGGGCCTTGTTGCACAATGAGGACCGGGAGCCCGCCGCCAGCGCGGGCGAAGGTTGCTGACCGGCACCGGGGCGAGCGTCGTGAGTCGTCCACAAGGTGCCCTAGAGCCTTGAGGAGGCACGACCGGCGATGCTATCCTCCGGCAGCCTTCACTTCGGCGCCCACGCATCGGCCCGGCTTCCCCGTACGGCCTTCTGCTCGCTCGAGCGAGGTTCAGCCGTCTCTCCCGGCACCAACTGTGGTGGGACTTCCGCATCCATAAGGGGGTCAGTTCTCCACACCTGTGGATGAGCCTGTGGACACGTGGGGCGTGCAGGGCCCTTTGGGCCGCGAAGTGTGTGTGCCCGTGGAAACCGAGCACCGGAAAGGGGCGAGAGGTCGGTGGCCGAGGATCTGCACGAGGACGCGGCAGCGATCTGGACCATCTGCCTGGAGTCACTGGATGGCGCGGGGTCGACGCACAAGGCATGGCTGGCGCAGACACGCCCCGTCGCGGTCGTGGGCGACACACTGGTCCTTGCCGTACCGGACGAGTTCGTGAAGGAGTGGGTGGAGCAGCGCTACGCGCCCACCGTGCTGGCCGCGCTCGCGCGGACGGCGGGGCGCCCGTTGAACATTCGAGTCACGGTCCGTGAGCTCGAAGAGACCGGCGAGGACGAGCATCGTCCACCAGCCTTGGGACAGAGCCCGACCGACCGTCCGCAGCTCACGCCGAAGTACACCTTCGAGCGGTTCGTCATCGGGTCGTCCAACCGCTTCGCGCACGCGGCCGCGGTGGCGGTCGCGGAAGCGCCGGCGAAGTCCTACAACCCTCTGTTCATCTACGGGGGTGCCGGGCTGGGCAAGACCCACCTGCTGCATGCCATCGGCCACTACGCCGGCAACCTCTACGCGCAACTGCGGATCCGCTATGTGACCAGCGAGCAGTTCACCAACGACTTCATCAACGCCATCCGGGACGATCGAGCAGGAGCTTTCCAGCGTCGTTACCGTGATAACGACATACTACTCATCGACGACATTCAGTTCTTGGAAGGAAAGGAGCGCACCCAGGAGGAGTTCTTCCACACGTTCAACGCGCTGCACAATGCCGACAAGCAGATCGTGATCTCATCGGACCGGCCGCCAAAGCAGATCGCCACCCTCGAGGACCGGCTCCGCAGCCGGTTCGAATGGGGGCTCATCACCGACATTCAGCCTCCCGACCTGGAGACGCGGATCGCGATCCTGCGCAAGAAGTCGAGCGCGGACGGCCTGAACGTGCCCGACGACGTGCTGTCGTTCATCGCCTCGAAGGTGCAGTCGAACATCCGCGAGCTCGAGGGGGCGCTGATCCGCGTCACCGCCTTCGCCTCGCTCAACCGCAGCCCGATCGACCTGGCTCTGGCCGAGATCGTGCTGAAGGACCTCTTCCCGGACGAGGGCAGCCACGAGGTCTCGGTGCCGATCATCATGGCTGAGACCGCCACCTACTTCGGCGTCACGATCGAGGACCTCACCGGGTCGAGCCGTTCCCGGCTACTGGTGACAGCAAGGCAGATGGCGATGTACCTGACGCGGGAGCTCACCGACCTGTCGCTTCCAAAGATCGGCCAGGCTTTCGGAGGCCGTGACCACACCACGGTCATGCACGCCTCTCAGAAGATCCGGGGCCTGATGCGAGAGCGCCGCAGCATCTACAACCAGGTCCAGGAGCTGACGAACCGGGTCAAGCTCCGGGCTCAGCAGGGCACGTGAGGGCGGGCATGGGGACACAACCAACAACCTGGGGACAGCCAGTGGAGGTCGACCGTGAAGTTCACGACTGAGCGCGACAGCTTTGCCGACGCGGTGGCTTGGGTGAGTCGGACGGTCTCCACCCGTCCGACCCTGCCCGTGCTGGGAGGGACTCTCCTGGAGCTGACCGGCCACCGCCTGCGTATGGCCTCGACCGACCTGGAGCACACCGGCGAGGCGGTCATCGACGTCCGCGGGGACACCGACGGCAAGGTCGTGGTGCCAGGACGGATCTTCGGTGACGTGGTCCGCAACCTCCCGGCCGGCATGATCGAGGTGGAGGCGGTGGAGGGAGGCCTCACCGTACGCTGCGGGCAGGTCTCGCACGAGCTCCGGCTGCTCGACGCCGAGGACTTCCCCTCGCTGACGCAGCCATCGCTGGAGCAGTCCGCGACACTGCCGGGTGACGTGCTCGCCGGTGCGGCCACGCAGGTGGCTCGCGCCGCCTCGCACGACGAGGCGCGTCCGGTCCTGACGGCCGTGCTGTTCGAGGCCGGGTCCGAGCGGTTGACCCTCGCCGCGACCGACTCGTACCGGCTCGCCGTCCGCGAGCTCGAGTGGACCTGGTCGCATCAGCCGACCACCGCGCTCGTGCCCGCGCGGGCGTTGACCGAGGCGGCGCGGGCGCTGGCCGGAGAGGCAGCGGTCGAGCTCAGCATCGAGCCGCACCAGATCACCTTCTCCGGAGGTGGGCGGCGGCTCACTTCCCGTCTGGTCGAGGGGGAGTTCCCACCGTTCCGCAATCTCATCCCGTCGGGCTACGAGAGCATCGCCACCATCGAGCGCCAGATCCTCCTGGACGCGCTCAAGCAAGTGGCGCCCTACGGGCAGAACAACAACCCGGTACGCATGACGTTCGACCGCGAGCGCCTGCAGGTCGACGGCAGCCTCCAGGACGTCGGCCGCGGCGCGGCCGCGGTGGAGGCCAAGTACGAGGGCGAGGCGCTCACGGTGGCCTTCAACCCGTCCTACCTGAGCGACGGGGTCAGCGCGGTCGAGGACAACGAGGTGATGCTCGAGGTCCGCGACGGGTTGAAGCCGGCGCTCGTCCATGGCAACGAGCGCCACGGATTCCTGTACCTGCTGATGCCGGTCCGCCTGCCGGCCTGAGCCCGATCCGTCATGTCCCGCCCGAGCTCCTGACCCTGCTCCGTACCGTGTCGCCGCGAACGAGGTCCTCGCCATGCGCCCACCGCGCCTCCCAGCGCCGCCGGCCCGCCTGCCGGACGCCGTCCGACAGAGGACGTCCGAACGGCGCGGACCGGCGTCGTCGTGCCCCGTTGTGAGGCGCGGGGCGCGGCAACCGATCCGGGTGTGGCGAGCGGTGGTCGTGGGTGGTTGAGCGCATGCACGTCGAGCGCTTGGAGCTGGTGGACTTCCGCAACCATCCCACCATCGCCCTTGACCTGCCGTCGGGCCCCTCGGTCCTGGTGGGCCCGAACGGCGCCGGGAAGACCAACGTGCTGGAGGCGATCGGCTACCTGGCCACGTTGGGGTCACACCGTCTTGGTCAGGACTCGAGCTTGGTGCGTGTGGGCGCGTCGACGGCGGTCATTCGCGCGGCAGCCGTGCGAGATGGCCGGACGATCCTGGTCGATCTGGAGATCCGGCCCGGGTCCGGGGTCCGCGGCCGGATCAACCGAGCTCCGCCCCCGCGTGCGCGAGACCTGCTCGGCATCGTCCGGGCCACGCTGTTCGCGCCCGAGGACCTGGCGCTGGTCCGGGGTGACCCGGAGGAGCGCCGGCGGTTCCTGGACACGCTCGCAGTCCAGCGACTTCCGCGGTATCTGGCGATCCGGCAGGACTACGACCGAGTGCTGCGACAGCGGAACACGCTGCTGCGGAGCGCCGGCGGTCGCGTGCCGTCAGGTCCAGGGCTTGCCACGTTGGACGTCTGGGACGAGAAGCTCGCCGCCGCCGGTGGTGGTCTGTGGGCGGAGCGCCTGCGTCTGATCGACGAGATCCGGATCCCCGTCGAGCGCTCGTACCAGGATCTCGCGGCTCAGCCCGACGCTGTGGAGATGGTCTACGTCTCTTCGGTGCTCGGGAGTGAGGCGGCGGACCCGGACCCGGACCCGGACGCGCTCGCCCATGCCATGCGAGAGCGGTTGCTGGTCGACCGTGTCCGGGAGGTCGAGCGCGGCATCACCCTGTCGGGACCCCATCGTGATGAGCTTGCTCTGTCGTTGCGCGGACTCCCGGCACGGACGCACGCTTCGCACGGAGAGGCGTGGTCCCTGGCACTCGCGCTCCGCCTTGGTGCGCACCAACTCTTGGCGAGCGAGGGCGAAGAGCCGGTGTTGCTCCTCGACGACGTGTTCGCAGAGCTGGACCGGCGCCGACGGGATCGACTGGCGGACCTCGCCGTCGCGGTCGAGCAGACGATCATCACGGCGTCGCTGGCCGACGAGTTGCCCGTCGAGCTCAAGGCGACAATGTTTCACGTGAAACCAGGGAACGTCGCGCGAGAGGCCGACTCGTGAGCCAGGACCCGAGGCCGGTCGGCGAGGAGATCGATCGGGTGCTGCGCTCGCGGGGCTGGCAGCGGCGGCTGATGGCCGCTCGTGTCGTGGCCCGTTGGTCCGAGGTGGTCGGCCAAGCGGTTGCCATCCACTGTCAGCCACGCCGGCTCGAGGACGACGGCACGCTCCTGGTGGTGGCCGACTCCGCTGCTTGGGCTACTCAGCTCTCTTACCTCCGTGGCACCCTCCTGGACCGCCTGACCACCACCGTAGGGCCCGGCATTGTCAAGCAGGTTCGCGTCCGAACCGGTGACCGGCGCGCCTACGGTCGGGACGGACCCGGTCTGTGACCAGCCCGAGATGGTGCTGAGACGAGAATTGTCGCGGTCTCAGGGTATGAATTCTCTGAACACGGGTCCTTCGTGGCGTTCCAAGGTGATGAGGGGACGAGAGACACGATGGTCCCACCGCTTGGTGTGGCCTGCGGCGGTCCTCCACGGGGTGATGACCACGATATGAGCGATGAGGGGAGCGCCGAAGGAAGCGATCGGCACCCGGCGACGCGCCCGGCACGCAGCGCCTCATCGGAGCCGCCGGGCTGGCGCTGCCCAAACCGGGGGATCTGCCTTCTGACCTGCATGAACGTAACCAGGATGGGGTCAATGCGTGGTATACTCGCAAGGGAGTTTCCCCCTCTCAGCGGACCGCGCACGCGTCTGTCCCGCCGCCGCGAGATGGCGTACTAGATTGCGCTGTGCCCGATTGGGGCCTTGACAAGGAGTTCAATGGCAACGGCCTATACAGCAGATTCGATCAGAGTCCTTGAGGGTCTGGAGGCGGTCCGCAAGCGCCCGGGGATGTACATCGGGTCAACCGGACTGCGTGGCCTCCACCACCTTGTGTACGAGGTAGTGGATAACTCGGTCGACGAGGCGCTTGCCGGCGAATGTGACAGGATCGACATCACGCTGCTCGCGAACGGCGGCGTGAAGGTATCGGACAACGGTCGCGGCATCCCCGTCGACGAGCACTCGGTCGAGCACCGGTCCGCCCTCGAGGTCGTGATGACGACCCTGCACGCCGGTGGCAAGTTCGATGGCAAGTCCTACGCAGTCTCCGGCGGACTGCACGGTGTCGGCGTGTCGGTTGTGAACGCCCTGTCCGCCCAGCTCGAAGCCGACGTGGTCAGGGACGGCTACCGCTGGCGCCAGGCCTACGTCCGCGGCGTGCCCACCAGCTCGGTCGAGCGGCTGGAGAAGGCCAAGGGCAGCGGATCGACCATCACCTTCTGGCCGGACCCCGAGATCTTCGAGGAACTCGATTTCCGCCACGAGATCCTGTCGAAGCGCATGCGGGAGATGGCGTTCCTCAGCGCCGGCCTGACCATCACGCTCGCCGACGAGCGCCAGGACCCGCCCGTCACCGACACCTACTACTACGAGGGCGGCATCCGCGACTTCGTCGCGCACCTCAACGCCAGCAAGGAGCCGATCCACCCCTCGATCATCTATTTCGAGGGCCAGAGCAACTCCTCGTACGTCGAGGTCGCGATGCAGTGGAACTCGAGCTACAACGACGCGATCTCGACCTTCGCCAACACCATCAACACCCATGAGGGCGGCACCCACGAGGAAGGCTTCAGGGCGGCGCTCACCTCGACGGTCAACCGCTATGCGCGGACCAACGCACTGCTCAAGGAGAAGGACGAGAACCTCACCGGCGACGACGTGCGCGAGGGCCTGACCGCGATCGTCTCGGTCAAGCTCCAGTCGCCGCAGTTCGAGGGCCAGACCAAGACCAAGCTCGGCAACACCGAGATCAAGAGCTTCGTCCAGACCACCACCAACCGGTCTCTGGACGAGTGGTTCGAAGAGCACGGCGCCCAGGCCAAGGCGATCGTGGTCAAGTGCATCCAGGCTTCGCGCGCGCGTATGGCCGCCCGGCACGCCCGCGAGCTGACCAGGCGCAAGTCGCTGCTGGAGTCGTCCTCGCTCCCCGGCAAGCTGGCGGACTGCTCCTCTCGCGACCCGCGGCAGGCCGAGCTGTTCATCGTCGAGGGGAACTCGGCAGGCGGCTCCGCCAAGGAGGCCAGGAACCGGACCTTCCAGGCCGTGCTCCCCATCCGGGGCAAGATCCTCAACGTCGAGAAGGCCCGGCTGGACCAGGCACTGAAGAACGTCGAGATCCAGTCGATCATCACGGCCATGGGCACCGGCATCGGCGAGGACTTCGACCTCACCAGGGCCCGTTACAACAAGGTCGTGATCATGGCCGACGCGGACGTGGACGGCTCCCACATCCGCACCCTGCTGCTGACCTTCCTGTTCCGCTTCCTGCGCGGGCTGGTCGAGTCGGGCTTCGTCTACATTGCGCAGCCCCCGCTCTACAAGATCAGGTACGGGCGTGGGATGAACGACGTGTTCTACGCCTACACGGAGCGGGAGCGCGAGCAGTGGTCGAAGCGGAACCCGAACAGGAAGAAGGCGGATGCCCAGCGCTACAAGGGTCTCGGCGAGATGAACGCCGAAGAGCTGTGGGAGACGACCATGGATCCGGAGCGGCGGACCCTGCTCCAGGTCGGCCTCGAGGACGCGGCCGTCGCGGACGAGATCTTCACCATTCTGATGGGGGAGAGCGTCGAGAACCGTCGTCAGTTCATCCAGCGCAATGCCAAGGACGTCCGCTTCCTGGACATCTGACGAGGCCCGCCGCAGGCGGGGCGTCACCCGGCGCCCGTTGAGCGCTCCGGAAACTTAAGAGAGAAGGGGAACACCGCAGTGCCTGAAGCTCGCCGCATCGAGCCGCGCGACATCGAGGAGGAGATGCGCAGCTCCTACCTCGATTACGCCATGAGCGTGATCGTGGGGCGCGCGCTGCCCGACGTTCGGGACGGTCTCAAGCCGGTCCACGTGCGGATCCTGTGGGGCGCGGAGCAGGAGGGCGTCCGGGCGGGCACCAACCGGCGCAAGTCGGCCTACATCGTGGGCTCCGTGCTCGGTCGGTACCACCCGCACGGGGACGTTGCCGTGTACGACGCGCTGGTCCGCCTCGGGCAGGACTTCGCCTCGCGCTACCCGCTGATCGACGGCCAGGGCAACTTCGGGTCGGCCGACGGCGACCCGGCTGCGGCTATGCGCTACACCGAGGCGCGCCTGTCCCCGCTGGCCATGGAGCTGCTGCGGGATATCGACAAGGACACCGTCGACTTCCGGCCGAACTACGACAACCAGTTCCAGGAGCCCGTCGTGCTGCCGGCGAGGTTCCCGAACCTGCTGGCCAACGGCTCGGCAGGCATCGCGGTCGGCATGGCGACCAACATCCCGCCCCACAACCTGGGCGAGGTGATCGACGCGACCGTCGCGCTGCTCGCCAACCCGGAGCTGACCAGCGAGGACCTCATGCGCTACGTGAAGGGCCCGGACTTCCCGACCGGTGCCCTGATCATGGGGACCGCAGGCATCCGCGACGCCTACCTCACCGGCCGTGGCTCCATCCGGGTCCGCGCCAAGGTCCACGTCGAGGAGTCCAACCGTGGCGGCCAACGCCTGGTCGTCACTGAGCTGCCGTACCAGGTCTCAGGCGACCGCCTCCTGGCCCGCATCGGCGAGCTGGTCAAAGGAGGGCGCATCAGTGGCATCTCCGACATCAACAACGAGTCCAACCGCGAGGGCACACGCCTGGTCATCGACGTGCGCCGGGATGCCGTGCCCCAGGTCGTGCTGAACCAGCTCTACAAGCACACGCAGCTCCAGGACACCTTCGGAGTGATCGCGCTGGCCTTGGTGGACGGCGTGCCGCGGGTGCTCAACCTCGCCGACATGCTGTCGCACTACATCACCCACCAGGTCACGGTGGTGGTCCGGCGGACACGGTACGAGCTGCGAAAGGCCCAGGAGCGCGCGCACATCCTCGAGGGCCTGCTGGTCGCGCTCGACCACCTCGACGAGGTCATCACCCTCATCCGCAACGCCCAGTCGGCCGACGCCGCCCGCACCCAGCTCATGGAGCGCTACTCCCTCTCCGAGGTGCAGGCCACGGCCATCCTCGACATGCAGCTCCGCCGCTTGGCCGCACTCGAGCGCCGGCGGATCCAGGAGGAGTACGCCGAGCTCCAGACCAGGATCGCCGAGCTCCAGGCGATCCTCGACGATCCCACCAAGGTGCGGGCGATCATCAAGGACGAGCTGCTGGACATCAAGAAGCGTTTCGGTGACCCGCGCCGTACCGAGATCCTGCCCGAAGAGGGGGAGCTGTCGATCGAGGACCTGATCGCCGCCGAGCCGGTGGTCGTGACCGTGACCCGCACCGGTTACGTCAAGCGGGTCCCGCTCACCGACTACCGCTCCCAGAACCGCGGCGGTCGCGGCGTCCGCGGCGCCAACCTGCGCGAGGACGACATCGTCCAGTTCCTGTTCATCACCAACACCCACCACTGGGTGCTGTTCTTCACCAACAAGGGCCGCGTGTACCGCGTGAAGGTGCATGAGCTGCCCGAGGCGGCGCGGAACTCGCGTGGCACCTACATCGCCAACATCCCGGGCGCGTCCTTCCAGCCGGATGAAAAGATCGCGGCCGTGCTCGACCTTGACGACTACGGCGATGGTAAGTTCCTCGTCCTGGGAACCAGGAACGGCATGGTGAAGAAGACCGCGCTGCTGGAGTACGACTCGCCCCGGATGGGGTTGGCCGCCATCAACCTGCGGGACGACGACGAGCTGATCGGGGTCAAGCTCACCTCCGGACAGGACGACCTCATGTTCGTCTCCCGGAAGGCAATGGCGGTGCGCTTCAGAGAGTCGGAGGTGCGGCCGATGGGCAGGCAGACGAGCGGGGTGACGGCGATGAAGCTGCGCGGGGACGACAAGGTCCTGGCGATGGAGGTGGTGCGCTCCAACGCCGACCTGCTGGTGGTCACCGACGCGGGGTTTGGCAAGCGCACGCCGCTCGAGCAGTACACGCGCAAGGGGCGCGGCATCCAGGGGGTCAAGACCGCCGAGCTCATCGAGGCACGAGGGTTCCTTGCCGGTGCCATGGTGGTTCAGGATGAGGACGACGTGTTTCTCATCACCGACAGCGGGCAGATCATCCGCACTCGTGTGAATGAGATCCGTCGGGCCGGGCGGGCGACCCAGGGAGTGCGGATCATGCGGCTCGGAGCGAACGGCAGGCGGGTGGCGGCGGTCGCGCCGGTCGTCAAGGACGAGGAGTAGCCCATGACCAGCCAGTACCCGCAGGTCTCGACGCGGCCGGTCCCAGCCCGGTCGGCCGCGGCAGCCGCGCCCGCTGCCGACCGTCGCGCCCGCCTGGTGCTGCGCCGGCTGGATCCCTGGTCGGTACTGAAGTTCTCGCTGCTGTTCTACCTCTGCCTGATGCTGGTCGGCCTGCTGGTGTTCGCCGTCATCTGGTTCGTGCTGGTGAACATGGGCGTGTTCCAGGAGATCACCAAGTTCGCCGGCAACTTCAACCTCACCGTGGCGTTCCCCGCCGGCAAGGTGTTCCGCTGGTACCTCATGCTCGGCCTGCTCGGCGTCGCGGTCTGGTCGATCGTGACGGTGCTGCTCACGCTCCTGTTCAACCTGATCAACGACATCACCGGCGGGATCGAGGTGATCCTGGCCGAGCGCGAGCGGCGCCCGTTCCACCGCTGAGCGGACCGCCATCGATGCCGCGGAGGCGATGCGCGGGTTGCTGCCGCGCAGGTACTCCTTGATCCCCCCGCTTGCTTGCGGCCCGGTCAACGGGCAGATGTACAATCCGTTGCACCGCAGCCACGACAATGCCCACAAGGGCCTGTAGCTCAGGCGGTTAGAGCGCTTCCCTGATAAGGAAGAGGTCCGAGGTTCAAGTCCTCGCAGGCCCACCACA
>WNGF01000748.1_pt1 | contig 47915 bp, 45 predicted proteins | sample 5400641 | NCBI WGS metagenome assembly WNGF01 (sample SAMN13153371, study PRJNA577476) | soil metagenome | isolation source: 80 cm soil or saprolite under grassland replicate 2 | place: USA:California | collected 2016-06-15 | reverse complement strand
AATCCTGAGCCGCCGCTGGCCAACAGACCAAGGGCAAGCTTCCCGGTAAAATCATGCGGTATAAAGTCGGGGGAAATGATCCTGAGGCTACTAAGATCGGTCTTCCTTAGTTGGGGGCGAGAGAAAACGCTGTTATAAAGGAAACAATGGGATCCAAAAAAAGCATGCGCATTTTGGGCGCTAAAAATGCTCGAACGAAATGGGAACATTTTAATCGCGTTCAGAAAACCGCACAGATTTTGGCAGGCGGCGTGCGCGAGCCCAAAGGTGTGCATCGTTTCAAGACTTGGGAAGAAATTAACGAATGGAAAATAAAGTACCAAGTCCAGGGCGAATACCAAACCAAAGCGAACTCGTAAAACTTTGTCGGCGACTATTCAGGTTCACGTAATTCCAAACGCGAAGATCGACAAAGTCGTGGGAGAACATGGCGACGCGATCAAGATCAAGCTGCGCGCGCCGGCTGTGGCAGGAAAAGCTAACGCCGCTCTGCGTAGTTTCCTCGCCGAAGAATTGAAGATTTCTGAACGCGCGATCGTGCTGGAGCGCGGCCAGAAATCGCGCGACAAGCTGATTCGCATCGAAGGATTGAGCGCGGAAGACGCGCGACGACAACTGCTCGCCGCAATCTGAAAATCGCTCAGCGTTTTAACGCTAGGTTCCCGTGTTAAAACGCGGGGCTATTGTCACTACTCCTTGCGTTGCGCCAGCCGCTTCGGCGCGCCGTTGCGCCATGCGACGGCGAGCGCCTCGCGTACTTTCTCGATCTTCGCTGGCATCAAACGCACGTTCGTCGCTCCCTGCCGTCCCCATGCGCCTTTCACGGGGCGGAACACGTCAGGAGCCGAGCGAACAAAGTCTTTTTGCTCTGCCGCCGTCAGCTTCACTACCGCCCAATTATCATTCGGGTAACCGAGAGTGGCGAAGATTTTCCCGCGCACGCGAAAATCGGGATGACCCATGTGCGCCGATTCAACTGCGGCGGGAAAACTTAGCGCAATTTTCCGAAAATCGTCAGGCGTCATGTCACTCGGCCACCAACACGACTATGAAAAAACGAGTGGGCACTCCGCGCTCTCAACGGCCTCTGGTTTGACGAGTTGGTTTGGTTTGCTCGGGCGCCTTCGTCTCGATTTTGGCGGCAGTATCGCGGTAGAATAAGACGCCGTGTGCCCGCAAATTAGTGATCAGGGCGTGCAGATCGTTCGCCAACTCCTGATTGTTCAACAGCGTCGCGATTAAGCCTTTCCCTTGCGTTGCCTCCCGCAGCACTTTGCGCGTGTCACCAATCGCGTTTTGCAAATTATCGGCAGCTTTTTTTGCCGACCCCATCGTTGAATCCGCCTTCTCGACCACCCCATCCAATTTTTTCGAGGATTCCGCCAGTGCGCCGGTAGCCTGGTTCAAATGCTCCATACTCGACTTCAAATTCTCCATGTTCGCAGAGGAGAGTGTATCTTGATTCAGACGGTTCACAGTCGTGTCGATCTTTTGCACGGTCCCGCGCAGATCCTTTACCAAAGCGCCGCCTTCGCGGGTAAGATCGTCAATGCCGGTTTCTCGTGCGCCGCTGATGTGAGTGTTTGGCGCCAGAAAAGCCTTCGGCTGCCCGGGCGGCATCACCACGTTCACGAAGCGATCGCCGAGCAGACCGGAACTTCCCACGGTGAATTTGCTTCCTTCAGGAACCTTAATGTAGTCATAAATCTTCAGCGGCACATCCACGCCCTGGCCTTCGCGAACCATGCGTGGACCACCCGAGACTTTTCCGATTTTCGCTCCCGCAAGCAAAACATCGGAACCTTTCAACAGGCCGCTCGCATCGGTGAAGCGAACGGTGAGGGGATAATAGGTCCTAAAACCTTCGCCGAGACGGCCAAACTGTACAACCAGCGCACCCAGCATCGCCAATCCAACGAAAACGAAAGCGCCGACTTTAAATTCCAAACCTCGTTCGTGCCGATTCATTGAACGCTAATTGTCGGTCTTACTGCTAATTTTCGCAAGGTAGGGGCGGTTGATCGCTCGCTCCCCGCTCACTCACCCGTTCGGGCTTCCCGTCTATGTTGCTCGGCTTCCCGCCCGGCTCCATCAACCGAACCCTGCATCGCAGACGTGAATACACGAGGCTGCGGGCGATCGAGGTCAACCCGCGAAAGCTTGCGGAATTAATCGCCCGCGCCTTCGGAGCGGCCGAGCAAGAAATCCTGCAAAATCGGATCGCTCGTCTGCTGCAGCTGGTCGGGCGTGCCGTAGAAATAAATTCGACCTTCATGCAAGTAGGCGACATGATTAGCGACATCGAACGCGCTTTTCATGTCGTGCGTGACCACGACGCTGGTCACTCCCAGCCGCTTCTGTAACCGGCGAATCAGGCGATTGATGCTGTCGGAGACGACCGGGTCGAGTCCGGAAGTCGGCTCATCGTACAACACGCAGGAGGGCCGACGAACGATAGAGCGCGCAAGACCGACTCGCTTCTTCATTCCGCCGCTCAGACTTTCCGGCATTTTTTCTTCCTGACCTTCGAGCTCCACCACATCGAGCATTTCGCGAACTTTTTCGCGCAAAACTTTAGGGTCGCGTTCGCCTGCTTCTCGCAATGGAAAGGCGATGTTTTCCGCTACGGTCATCGAATCAAAAAGCGCCGCACCTTGAAAAAGAATGCCTATCTTTTCTCGTACGGCGCCGAGCTGGCGCTCGGTCAATCCGATAATGTTTTGGCCGTCGACCCAAATTTCACCCGCGTCCGGTTCCATCAAACCCACCAGATGTTTGAGCAAAACGCTTTTGCCCCCGCCGCTGCGACCTATAATGGCGAGCGTTTCACCACGCGCGACGTTGAGATCGACGCCGCGCAAAATTTCCTGTTCGCCAATCTTCTTTGCCAATGAACGCACTGCGATCATCGGCGACGAATTACCGGGGACCAGATGAAGTCTCGTGGACGGCTTTGGAAATGGCGGCGCTTCAATCATCGCAACGCATATCTTTCAACTCTCAGCTCTCGACTGCCTCATATTACTGGTATCCTGCCGGATAAATGATGTTGAGCAACATCGTGAGAAAGAAATTGCAAATCAGGACCGCGAGCGAGGAGTTCACTACGGCTTCAGTCGTCGCGCGACCGACACCGACGGCGCCTTCGCGCGCGCTCAAGCCTTTCTGACAACTGATGAACACAATCAAGATCCCGAAACAGAACGCTTTCGACAAGCCCATGATGATGTCGCGATTGCGCGTCCAGCGCACCATATTCGCCATGTAATAAGTGCCATTGATCTCGAGCATAAAAATCGCGACGAAATATCCAGCGGCGATGCCGACGCCGATGCATTCGGCCACCAGCAATGGCATCGACACCATCATGGCCAGCACACGCGGCACGACCAGATAGTCAGTCGGATAAACGGCAAGGGCCCGCAGCGCGTCGATTTGTTCGGTTACTTTCATCGTGCCAATTTCCGCCGACATGGCTGCGCCAACACGGCCCGCCACCATTAACGCCGTCAGCACCGGGCCAAGTTCACGACAGATTGCCACCGATACCACTGCGCCGGTAGCCGATCCCATTCCGATCTTGTTAAATTGAAAGAACGTTTGCGCTGCAAAGACCGCGCCGGTAAACCCACCAGTAATCACGACGACAAGTTGCGAAAGCAATCCAATCTCGACGATTTGACTGAGAAATAATTTCCAACGGAGCTTGTGTGTGAAAATAGAACGAAAGGTATCGGTGGCCAGCAGCACGAGCTCCCCCAAATATTGAAAAAACGAGAGCAGCGGCGCGCCCAACGCGCTGAAAAATCGATCGATCATTGGCTCTGGTGAATATTTATTAGTCAGTAGTGAACGGTCGGATGCGCAATGCTCTTTCAGAATTCACCTTTCGCTGAGCTCCATCCACTTTTGGAAAGCAAATTTAGCTGGCCGGGAACCTAGCGAGGCGATCGCAGCGATGCAATGCCCTTGTGTTTCGCGAGGCCACGGTTTGCGCGCGGAGCAAACCTGCGATAAAAAGATGCCGATCCAGACAATGAGGCGCGCCGTTTACCTTCTTCTCGCAAGCGATTTTTTGCTTGGCGCGCTCTTTCTTAGTAGCTGCCAAACCGTGCCGCAAGGAATCCAGCAGGCGAGAATCGAGATGGCGCAACACATCGCTGCCGAATCGCCGGGAGACTATTTTATTGGCCGGCGTTATTACAAACCTGATTACAAGTTCTGGGGCTACATCCGTCGTCCTGGTCAGTCCTGGAGCGAGGCCCAATTAGTGATGTTAAATGAAAAAGAGAAGCTTGCGCCTGACCGCGAACGCCTCGAATTCGGGAGCGACAACAATTACGAATACAAACTCTACGGGTCCTTTAGCGGCGACAAGGTTTACGAGCCGGCGAGCAACGGGATTTATCCGGAGTTTGTCTTGAAGGGTTATGAATTGATTTCGATGAACCCGCCACCAATTTTCAAAAGTCAATTCCGCGGCACTGACACCGGGCAACTACGTTACGTAGTCGAAAAACCGGAATGAATCATTGGGTTCGCCACGTTAAATCGTTGCCTCCTTCGCCAAGCCTCAGCGCGCGAGGAGTGTTGACGCATTGAAACAGTTTGCTGTAGCGGTGTCAGCGTTTAATGGACCACATGAACCCGGAGTGTGAAAATGACGAAATCCGAATGAGAAATGACGAAGCTTGAATGACAAAAGGTGAACGAAGATCACACCAAATTGCAAACTTGAAATGTCAAACTTCCGTATTGTCATTCCGAGCGAAGTCGAGGAATCTCTCGCTGTTACTTCTGACATGGCATTATTTGGAATAAAGTAAGAGATGTCTCGACTCCGCTCGACATGACAGAGGCCGCGAGCGCCTTGAATAAACGGGACCCTCTTGCCGAGGAATTCTTGCGCTATCTCGGGGTGGAGAGAAATGCTTCGTCGCGCACGCTCAAAGCATATCGGCAGGCGCTGACGGCGTTTCGGGCGGAGAACAAAACACCATGGAAAAAATGTACGGTGGACGATTTTCGCGATTATCTCTTTGCCATTATGAAGCGCGGGCAAGCGCGTTCCTACGTGCGATTGCAATTCTCCGCGTTGCGCACGCTGTATCAGTTTCTCGGGTCGCGGAAGGGGCTTCGACGTAATCCCGTGCGTGAAGTGCAATTGCCGAAGATCGAGAAGAAACTTCCGCTCGTGCTCACACGTCAGCAAATCGAAGAACTCCTCGCAGCGCCAACCCGCGTGGCGAAGAATCGGGCTGCCCCTGTCTGGATGCCGCTGCGCGACGTGGCGATCATGGAACTTTTCTACAGCAGCGGCTTGCGGTTAAGCGAGCTGGCCGCGCTCGATGTTGCCGATGTAGACCTTTTCACCGAGTTGATTCGTGTGTTGGGCAAAGGCCGAAAAGAACGCGTTTGCCCAGTGGGTTTGCCCGCGTTGGAGGCAATCTCGCGTTATCGCGCGGCCGGCAATGTACATTCCGGACCGCTTTTTATAAACAAAGCGCGCCGGCGAATATCTACGCGCTCCGTCTGGCTTATCCTGAAGCGCTATTTGCGGCACACATCGATTCCAATTTCCATCAGTCCACATAAGCTACGGCATAGCTTCGCCACGCACTTGCTCGATCGCGGCGCCGATCTGCGCAGCGTTCAAGCGTTGCTCGGTCACGCCAGTCTTTCCACGACGCAAATTTACACGCACGTGACCGTCAAAAGGCTGAAGAAAGCCTATGCGGACGCGCATCCGCGAGCGTGAAGTAGCGTAAGCGTCCCGCTTGCCGCGGCGGGCCAGAGGTTTTTGGCTACCCTCAGCTCGCTGTCGGCGCAGCCGCGCTAGTCTGCGGTTGCGTCTCAGCGACGTGGAAGCTCAATTTTCCGTCGGCGGCCATAACCTCGACGCGGTCACCCGCCTTGACGTGTCCACGCAACAGTTCCTCGGCCAGTGGGTCCTCGAGATAACGCCCAACTGCGCGCCGCATTGGCCGTGCGCCATATTCCGGATCGTAGCCTTTCTCAATGAGGAATTCTTTCGCGCTCTGGTTCAGCTCGATATGAACTTCTTTTGCCTTGATGCGCAGGAGCACCTTGTCCACTTCCAGATCCACGACGCGCAACAACTCCGGTTTCCCGAGCGAATGAAAGACGATGATCTCGTCCAACCGGTTAAGAAACTCGGGTTTAAAAACGCGCTTGGTCTCTTCGAGGATCTTGTCGCGCATCGAAGCGTAATCGTGCCCTTCGAGTGGCGCACCGAAGCCCATCACGGTTTGCTTTTTGAGCAACTCGGCGCCGACGTTCGAGGTCATGATGATAATTGTGTTCCGAAAATCGATCTTGCGGCCTAACGAGTCCGTGATTTTTCCGTCCTCCAGAATCTGCAGAAGCAGGTGCATCACGTCCGGATGCGCTTTTTCAATTTCGTCGAAAAGCACAACCGAATAGGGCCTGCGCCGGACGGCTTCGGAGAGTTGCCCGCCTTCTTCATAACCGACGTAGCCGGGTGGCGAACCGATCAATCGCGAGGCGGTAAATTTTTCCATGTACTCCGACATGTCGATCTGAATCAATGCGTCGGCATCGCCGAACATGAACTCGGCCAGCGTGCGCGCGAGATAAGTCTTGCCGACTCCGGTCGGGCCGAGAAAGACAAAGGAGCCGATCGGGCGCTTGGGATCTTTCAAATCGGCGCGCGAACGGCGCAACGCTTTGCTGATGGCGATGACCGCTTCGTCCTGACCGATGACGCGCTGCTTCAGTTCGGCTTCCATCATCAGCAGCTTTTGCGTTTCCTCCTGTTCCATGCGCTGCAGCGGAACGCCGGTGACTTTCGAAATGATGTGCATCATGTCGTCAGCCGTCACCACGACTTCTTTCTCTTCGCGCTCCTCACGCCATTTGCTCAGAATTGCATCGAGCTTTTCCTTGGTTTGTTTTTCTCTGTCGCGAAGCGCAGCGGCCTTTTCGAAGTCCTGCGCTTTAATCGCCGCCTCCTTTTCAAGGCGAATCTCTTCGATTTCCTTTTCTATCTCCTTGACATTAGGCGGCCGCGTCATGGCATTGATGCGCGCGCGCGCGCCAGCTTCATCCATTACATCGATCGCCTTATCGGGCAGAAAACGTCCGGTAATGTAACGGTCGGAAAATCTGACTGCTGTCTCGAGCGCTTCGTCGGTAAGTTTCGCCTTGTGATGGGCTTCGTATTTCGGGCGTAGACCTTTCAGGATTTGAATCGCTTCATCAACGGTTGGTGCATCAACCTTTATGGTTTGGAAACGGCGCTCGAGCGCTGCGTCTTTCTCGATGTACTTGCGGTACTCGTTCATGGTGGTCGCGCCGACGCATTGCAATTCGCCGCGGCTCAGCGCGGGCTTGATGATATTCGACGCGTCCATCGCGCCCTCGGCCGAACCCGCACCCACGATCGTGTGCAGCTCGTCGATGAAAAGGATCACTTTCTTGGAACGGCGAATCTCATCCATCACCGCCTTGATGCGCTCTTCAAATTGGCCGCGGTATTTTGTTCCGGCCACCATTAGCGCCAGGTCGAGCGTGATGACGCGTTTGTCACGCAACAATTCGGGCACGTTGCCGCTTCCAATCTCCTGCGCCAGCCCCTCGGCGATGGCCGTTTTGCCAACGCCTGCTTCGCCGATCAGGACTGGATTGTTTTTCGTTCTTCGGCAAAGCACTTGAATGACGCGCTCGATTTCATTACGCCGGCCAATTACCGGATCGAGTTCGCCCTTTTTCGCCAAATCGGTCAGATCACGGCCAAACGCGCGGAGCGCCGGAGTCTTGACATCTTTTTTGGTCGGTTCGCCGCCTTCCTGGTCCGATTCGGAGGGAGTGAAATTCGGATCGAGTTCTTTAAGAATCTCGTTACGGGTGCGTTCGATATCGACTTCAAGACTCTTTAGCACTCGCGCGGCGACCCCTTCGCCTTCACGCAAAAGGCCCAGCAAAATGTGTTCCGTGCCGACATACGAATGATTGAGCGCTTTGGCTTCCTTGCCAGCGAGCGCCAGCACCTTCTTAACGCGCGGCGTATATGGAACGTTGCCGACCATCTTGGTTTCCGGTCCCGAACCGACCTGCTTCTCCACTTCCATGCGCACGGTCTCAAGGTCGAGACCCATCTTCTGCAAGACGTTCACGGCTACTCCCTGTCCCAGCTTAATCAGACCCAGGAGCAAATGTTCGGTGCCGACGTAGTTGTGATTAAAGCGGTCGGCCTCCTTGCGAGCAAGCGCCAGCACCTGTTGAGCGCGCGGTGTGAAATTATTCATTGTTCGATGGTACCGGCAATCGAGCCATTGCCCGACTCCCTCGCCATCTTACTAATATCAGGTTTGGGGAAGAGTTTCAAACGCTCGCGAATAATTTGGGCGCGCAGATGGTCGCGCTCTTCGGCATTTAGTTTCTGTTGAGAACTTTTCTGCAAATGCGCGGGCTGTGTGTCGATGAACAATTCGTCGATGGGCAGACGCCGGTCCTCTGGAAACGTGCCGAGATCGACACCGAGCTTGATAATCGACAATAGATTGAGCGCTTCTTTTGAAGCCATCGCGTGCGCGAAGGTCAAAACGCCGTAGGCGCGCCCGATCTGATCCGAAAGAGTATTTGGTTTTTTCTGGAGCAAGACTTGTCGCGCGTCGTGTTCTTTCTCGATAATTGTTTCGATCACCTTTGTCAGGCGATTAATAATCTCCTCTTCCTTTTCGCCGAGGGTCGTTTGATTTGAAATCTGGAAAAGGTTGCCCATTGCTTCGGTCCCTTCGCCATAAAGACCACGCACTGCCAGGCCGATTTTGCTCACCGCCTGAATGACCTGATTAATCAGCTCGCTCAAAACAAGCCCTGGCAAGTGCAACATCGCGGATGCGCGCATGCCGGTGCCCACGTTGGTCGGGCACGCGGTCAAGTATCCGAGGCGCTCATCAAAGGCGAACTCCAGTTTATTTTCGAGCGCAGTGTCGATCTTATCGACGAGCTTGAACGCCTGTTTCAACTGCAAACCGGATCGGATCGATTGCATGCGCAAATGATCTTCTTCGTTGATCATCACGCTCAGAGTTTGCCGGCGATTGACCACCACCGCGCTGCCTGCGCCTTTGGCGGCATGCTCGCGACTGATCAGATGACGCTCGACCAGAACCTGCCTGTCCAGCGCCGAAAGATCCTGCAGGCTTTCGGAAAAGGAGTCCTGCATTTCGGACAGATCCTCGACACACGGCCTAACGAGATCGAGGATCGAAGTGCGTTCCGCCTTCTTGGCCCAACCCGGAAAAGGGCGGTCGCGCAAATTGCGCGCAAACCGCACGCGACTGCTGATTACGATTTGGTGATGAGGCCCTTCACCGCGCAGCCATTCTCCGGCAGTAGCCAACACATTGGAAAATTTCATGGCGAATTCAAGAGATCGCTTTCGAGTTGCTTAATCTGATCGCGCAACGAAGCGGCCGTTTCGTACTTTTCCTCCGCGACTGCTTTCTGCAGGTTTTCGTTCAAGGCACGCATCCGGTGGTTTAGCTTCATGGCACGCTGCGCGCGTTCCGGCAATTTCCCTACATGCTCGGTCCCCTTGTGCATCGCTTTCAACAATCCGCCCAAACCATCGGCAAACGTGGCATAGCACGCACTGCATCCGAGGCGGCCGGTTTTCTTGAAATCGGCCTGGCTAAAGCCGCAGACCGGGCATTTCTGCGTCGACGCTCCTTTTTCGATTTCCTCCGCCGCACCGATACCAAGTAGCAGATCGGCGAGTGCGAAACCGGTGGGATCCTGGACGCCTTTTTCTTTCGAGCAGGCGTCGCAGAGATTCACCTTCTGCATTTTGCCTTCCAGAATTTGTGTCAGGAAGACCGTCGCATCATTGCATTTGCAAACGTCGCACAGCATCTCTTTTAATTAGACCTCGATATTTGGGAAACATTCAACCCCGAATATTTCCTGTGCATCTTCTGCTTCAGAGCCTGCCTGCTCGACGTTACGCGAAAATCGGCGTGCCGGTTTCGCGCGTCATCTCGCGGAACCGCGCCATTGTGCGCGTAGTAATTGATCCCGGTTTTCCATTTCCGATCAGGCGTCCATCGGCTTTGACGACCGGAATAATCTCCGCAGCGGTCCCCGTGAGAAAGCATTCGTCGGCCACAAAAATATCATGGCGGGTGATATCTGTCTCCAAAACTTTAATGCCGAGTTCCGCCGCGATCTCAAACACAATCCCGCGCGTGATCCCGCGCAGGGCACCAGCCGTGATCGGCGGCGTAAAAATTCGACCCCGTTTTATCACGAAAACATTATCAGCCGTGCATTCGGCAACGTTCCCGGCGTCGTTCAACATGAGAGCCTCGTCCGCGTGCGCCAGGTTCGCCTCGATCCTCGCCATCACGTTGTTCAAATAATTGAGCGATTTGACCGCCGGATTAAGTGCGGCCGGATTGCTACGGCGCGTTGCGCAGGTCACGATCGTCAATCCCTTTCGATAAAAGCTCTCGTGATAGAGAGCGATCATCGCGGCAATGATAATCACGCTCGGGCTTTTACATTGCGTTGGATTTAAACCCAGATTGCCAATCCCGCGCGTAACCAGCAGCCGGATATAACCGTCACGCAGATGATTTTGCCGGATTGTCTCGAGCACCGCCTCCGTCATGTCCCGCACCGTTATTGGAATTTCCAGGCAGATCGAGCGCGCCGAATCCCACAGGCGGGCAAGATGTTCCTCGAGCCGGAAGACGCGCCCGTTGTAAAAGCGAATGCCCTCGAAAATTCCGTCGCCGTAAAGCAGACCGTGATCGAAGACAGAGACCTTCGCGCTGGCTTCCGAATAGAATTTTCCGTCGATGTAAATCTTGGCGTCCTTGACGCCGGTTGCGGCGCGTGGACGACTTTCGATCCCAGGTTCAACTGCTGCATCGGCAGCGGGCTCGTGAGTTTTCGGTTTATCTAACACCGTCGCATCAGTGGTTTTCATAATGGCAACAAATATCTCCGGTGTTTAGCGACGCAATTCAAGCTGCAAAATCAAAGTGGCGTAAGGCTCCGGGTTGCGCATTCCATAGTTCGCAAGCGAAACCCATGTGCCACATTTTTCATTGTAACACCCCGTCTTTGATGTGCAGTTGACGATCGCCGCGTGCGGCCAAGCGCGCATCGTGCGTTACGACGAGCAATGTTTTGTTTCGCTCACGCGAGAGATTCAATAGCAAATCGATAATTGCATCGCCGGTTTTCGAATCGAGATTTCCAGTCGGTTCATCGGCAAAAATGATGTCAGGATTGTTGGTGACCGCGCGCGCAATGGCGACGCGTTGTTGTTCGCCGCCTGAAAGTTCTGCTGGCAGATGATGCAGACGATCGCCCAGACCGACGGCGGCCAGACTCTCTTGAGCGGCGCTTCTTGTCGCCCTGCGCCCAATCATGGCCGGCAACAGGACATTTTCCAATGCGGTTAGCTCGGGTAGCAGAAAGTAGCCTTGGAACACAAAACCCATCTTTTCATTCCGAAGGCGCGCCTGCGTAGCTGAGCTGCCATTATAAAGCCGGCGTCCTTCGAACTCGACCTTGCCCGATTCAGGCCGCTCCAGTCCTGCCAACGTATAAAGGAGAGTGGTCTTACCCGCACCGGAAGCACCCGAGAGAAAGACCGCCTCGTTGTGCGCGATCTCCATTGAGATGCCGCGCAGCACTTCAATCCGCCGGGAACCCATTCGGAATGATTGGAAAAGATCGTGGGCAATTAATTGCGGCGAGGATTTCATCGAAACTCCATTACTCGCACGCTTCACTACTCCATTTTCTCTCTGTATGCCAAAAAGCCGCCGGTGGAATAATTCCGCGGCGGCTTTCGTGATGGGAATTTTCGTTATGCCATTCCCAGCGATTGCAGCGTCGGCTGATCAATTGTTGATGTGGTGTAGAGCCCATGGTCGCGCTGATAATCTGCGACTGCGGCCCGCGTAAGGGGCCCAAGCAGACCATCCACTTCGCCATGATAATACCCTTGCTGCTGGAGCGCGGACTGGACATTGGCGGTCACCTGATCGGGCGGCAAGCCATTATAGCCGTAGATCGGGCCATCATAGGCGTAATATGCATTAGGAGCGTAGCCCCAAGCCGGGATCCAGTATCCCGCATTCCAAGCATACCATCCACCGTATACGAAAACTACTCGGTTGTAACGGCCCCTCCACCAGTTCCTGTCGTGCCATTGTGATGAATAGTTGCGAAAAACCGTATACTTTGAGCCTTGCCAGTTTTGGCTGCCTTGGATGTGTCTGCCTTGCTGGAAGTTTACGGCCGCGAATTTTGTGGGACGCGTGTTCGAAGCCAGATTGAAACGCTGCGTCTTGTACGTTTTGGCGCTTGACCGCATTGCGCCAGCAGAAGTTGCGTTGCCTTTCCATTGTTTTGTCTTCTTAGAATACGCTGCAGACGTTGTATATCTCCCAGCTGCGACCGCCTGCTGTGACCCCTTTACCTTTTGCGATCGACCGCCCACTGCCTGCCCACTCTGTGCAGCGGTCTGCTGGGATCCCTTCTTCAGCTTGGGGCCCGACTGGTAACTCTGGCCATAGACACGCTGTGGCCCTTTCGTCTTCTGATAGTACGTCGGTTTTGAGGCTGCCCTATAGTGCCCGGGCGTTGCCTTATTTGGCCCGCTCGGAGCGACTGTGTGCTGCGCTGCTTGGACCTGCTTTTTCTTGGATTTATTTTTGTCTTGCGCACCGCCTGCGGCAAACGCGAGGGCAAGACTACAAATTAAAACGAGTAATGTTCTCATAAGCTTTTCCTTCTGGGTTGTTTGACACTACGGTGTCCTAATTTATTCAACGTCCCGGTAAGGCTTTCTGGATGCTTCAAAGCCAAAATTTACAATCTCGCAGACCAAAAGAGCCGCATGATGAAAATTTTCCCTCTATTTTGTCCTTCGCTGATTTTAACTCCGACAGCGGCCGATGTGTTGCGATGTTTTTGGTCAGCACTGCTGTTGGCGCACCGCTTCAAACAACACAATTGCAACAGCGGTGGCGAGGTTCAGACTCCGCGTCCCGTGCATCGGGATCGTGATGCAGTTCTCAGTGTTAGCGGCGAGCAGAGTCTCAGGCAGCCCCTTTGTTTCGCGACCGAAGACGAGAAAATCGTCCTGTCTAAGCGCCACATCGTAATAAGCGCGTTTCGTTTTCGTGGTCAGAAAAAAATAGCGCGTATCCAGCAACTGCGCGCGTTGTAGGTCACTGAACGAATTCCATAATCGCACGTTGACTTCGTCCCAATAATCGAGGCCGGCGCGTTTCAGTTGGCGATCATCGAGGGAAAACCCGAGCGGCTTTACGAGATGGAGTGTCGATTGGGTCGCCAGACAAAGCCGCCCGACATTCCCGGTGTTGGGCGGAATCTCCGGTTCAATCAGGACAACGTTGAACATTCTGTAACCGGCATCGTTGATGCCGGCCCACCGCGATTATTGATCGCGGCTACATCTTGCTCGCCACGAATTTTTCGAGTTTCACGACATCGGCGGCGAATTTGCGAATGCCTTCCGCCGTTTTCTCCGTCGCCATCGCGTTATCATTAAGGAGATAGCGAAATTTCTTCTCATCAAGCTCCAGTCGCTTCACGTCCGCGCTCTTTGCTTTCTCCGGATCGAGTTTGCGTTCGACCGGATCATACGACTCCGACAGCTCCTTCATTAATTCGGGGCTGATGGTCAACAAATCGCAACCAGCCAGCTCGAGAATTTGTCCAGCGTTCCGGAAGCTGGCGCCCATGACCTCGGTCTTGTAGTCGAATTTCTTGTAATACGTATAAATTTCGTCAACTGATTGCACACCAGGATCTTCCGGACCAGTATAATCGCGCTTGTTAGCAGCCTTGTACCAATCGTAGATCCGGCCAACAAACGGTGAGATCAACTGCACCTTCGCCTCGGCGCAGCGTACCGCTTGAGGCAACGAAAACAGGAGCGTCAAGTTGCATCTGATCCCTTCTTTTTGCAGTTGCTCCGCCGCGTTAATGCCTTCCCATGTCGATGCAACTTTGATCAGCACGCGCTCGCGCGGAATTTTTCGCTCTTCGTAAAGTTTCACAAGCTGTCGCGCTTTCTTAATCGACCCTTCGACGTCAAAGGAGAGGCGCGCATCGGTTTCCGTCGAGACGCGACCCGGCACAATCTTCAGAATCTCGCAGCCGAATTGCACAAGCAAGTGATCGACGATGTCCTCACTCTGCGCCGCGCCACTCAATCCGGACCTTTTCCGATCCGTAAGCACCTCGTTGAGCAAATGCGCGTACTCTTGTTTTTGCGTGGCGGCATAAACCAAACTTGGATTTGTCGTCGCGTCCTGCGGTTTGAATTCCTTGATCGATTCAAAATCTGCCGTGTCGGCGACGACTTTGGTAAATTTCTTAAGCTGATCGAGCTGATTCAGCTTTGTTTTGCTTTTCTTGGGTTCGACAACTGCAGTGCTCATGATTTACCTCCGATTTGTTCGCGTTGGAAAGACGCTTCGAGTGCATTCAGACCGTACGCTTGGCAAGGACATCACACAACCTGAATTCGACAGTGTAATGGCAACCGCGTCCGCTGCTTTATCCGTGAACAGTCTTAAACCGAAACAGGCCGACTCGGCGCGACGGCTCTCTTCGAGCCAAGCGCCGCCTTGACGAAGTTATTTCCAAGCTCCCACATCGGGCCTGGAAATTTGCGGCATTCCGTTAGCACGTCATCCAATGCGTTCACGAACATGTCGATCTCGCGCTGACCGATGATCAATGGCGGCAGGATTTTCATCACGTCCATGGCGTGCCCGGCAACTTGCGTGAGAATACGATGCTTGCTCAACATTTGGGTCACGACCATTTGCGCGAAGAGAACCTTGTCGATCTTGTGCAACAACTTCCACGCCATCTTGAGTTTGAACTCCTGCGGTTCATGGAATTCAATCCCAATCATGAGTCCTTTGCCGCGCACCTCCTTGATGAAGCGATGTTTCGCGCGCAACGCATCGATCTTCTCCATGAGCAGGGCACCCATTCTTGCTGCGTTCTCGATTAGATTTTCCTGGCCGATGATTTCCAACGCAGCGAGCCCGCACGCCATCGCCAGGTTATTTCTCCCAAACGTCGTCGAGTGCACGACGCAACGATCCATTCGATTGAACGTCTTCTGATAAATATCGCGGCGCGCCACGATCGCGCCGCAAGGCACGTAGCCACCGCTCAACGTCTTTGCCAGCGTAATGATATCCGGCTCCAAATTCCAATGCTGGAAGCCAAACATCTTCCCGGTGCGGCCAAGCCCGGTCTGCACTTCATCGGAAATCAAAAGTGTTCCGTATTTGCGGCAAAGTTCCTGGGCACGAACAAAGAAATCCGTCTTCGGTATTTGGCAGCCTTTTCCCTGCACGGTCTCAATGACGAACGCGGCGACGTCGCGCGAGCGCAGTTGTCGATCTAACGCTTCGAGATCATCGATCGGCACTCGCGCATCGAAACCTTCCATGAGCGGCCCGAAGCCTTCGGTGAAACTCTCGCAGCCCATCAACGAGAGAGCACCGAGACTCAATCCATGAAACGCGCTCGCTAACGAGAGCGCCCGTTTCCGTCCCGTTGCGGCGCGTGCAAATTTTAGCGCGCCTTCCATTGCCTCGGTGCCGGAGTTGCAAAAGAAAACTGCGTCGAGGTGCGGCGGGGTTCGCTTCGTTAGAGCCTCGGCCAGTAACCCACTCAGAAGCGAACAATCCATCTGCACCATGTTGGGCAGATCGAGATCGAGCACATCACGAATCGCCTGCTTCACAACCGGATGATTCCGCCCGATGTTAAAAACGCTGTAGCCGCTCAGAAAATCCAGATACGGCTGGTTATCCATGTCGTAGAGGTACGCGCCTTCGGCCCGGGCATAGACTTTGTCGAAGCCGATTACGCGCTGCGCCGCCACCAGTGTACGGTTCACATGCCGCTCGTGGAGCTGGTAATTTTCACCCAGCCGCGCCGCTATGATTTCCTTTAGATCAAAAGCCATCGTGCAAAGTTCTGCGATGTCCGTACGGAACGCAACTGTTACGGCTTCCAATTGTGATAAACTTGATGGGCGCCCATCTCCAGATTGGTCTTTCCTGGCGAATATCGTTCCAACTGCGTCGCAAGCCATTGGAACCATTCAAAAGTTTTCTGTGAACCGCTGCGCCGGCGTTCTTCTTCGACGTAGGGCCGCACTTTACGCCAGGCCAGGCGAACGGTGCCACCCATTAAGTCGGCAACTACATGCAAAGGAACAATGCGTGCATAAACAGAATAGCCAAGCCCTTCGAGAATCACGCCCACCGCTTGCACCGCATCCAATACACGCGCTTCCGCTTCGATCGCCGACGCGGTGGATCCATCCGGAATATTGTGCACTACGATCATCGACTTCATCCACTCCGGAGTGAGAATTGCCTGGACCGCGGCGAACGCCGCGCGTTCTGCGCGTTCCTGGCGCGCGCGGCGGGATTCAAGCAAACCGAATGCGACCGCAGTCAAAACCGTTAATGCCGTGGCCACATTTGCCAAAGTCGAAAGGTCCACGCGGCGAGTTTATCAGAACTTTCGTGCGCAGAGCGAAGCCGAAATTCGCCACGAGCCAAAAACCGCAGGACCCCCCGCGGGAACCCTGCGGCTTTGAGTTCCGGAGCCAATTTCAGTTAATCCAAAACGACAACGTGATCCACCAAACGCGTGTAGCCTGTGTCCGCATAGTTCACAAGCACCCGAGCGCCGGGTTTGATCGGCGTCCGGATGACTCTGCCCCACTTGTCCACCACGCGACCCGTTCCCTCCATAACATAACGCTCGGAATTATTCGAGTTCTCGGTCCGAACCACGAGGGTTTTGGCAGGCTGATAACTGGCAGCGCTCCCTTCCTCTGTCGCGACAATCATTCCTGTTACCGTTACTCGTTCTGCAGTGGTAACCGTTCGCGCCGTGCGCTTGGACCTTGTTTGGGAAAACGCCAGCGGCGCCATCAGCAGCGCGCAGGTGAGAATGACAATTGTTCTCTTCGCCATAATGCCTCCTTCTTAATGTTAATGTTTTACGCTTAAACTTCGCAGTTGAGGGCCTTAGCGGACGCTGCATTCTTCGCCCTGCTACAAAAAAGTCGCAGGGTTCATAAAGAACCCTGCGACTCTGCGTTTGCGAACCGCTTTTCGCTTAATCTTCGTCCACGACTACATGATCGACCACACGCGTTTCGCCCGTGCCTGTGTAGTAAACATGCACACGCTGACCCGGCTTGAGCGCTGATGTAACGACATGCCCGGCGCCGTTCACGATTCGCGCGGCCGTGCCCAGAGCGAAGCTGACCGGACCTTCGTCGCTCTTAACCACAATCGTCTTGCTGGGCTCATAGGTGGTCACCGTGCCGGCAGTGTAAGTTGTGGTTGTTTGTGTTGTCGTTGTTGGTTCTGTCGTTGTCGTTTGCTCAGTCGTTGTCGTGCTGGTTTGCGCAAAAGCCAATGGCGTAACGAGCGCGCACACGAGAGCAATAATTATTTTCTTCACTATAATGCCTCCCTGTTTATGTTGATGTTTACCCCCCAACTTCGTAGCTCGGGGACTGGACGGACGCTTCCAATAGTGTCGCGCGCCCGTCCCCTGTTTGACCGGCTCCGTGGCGCCGCTATTCGAACTAAATTTCCAATTTGCATGATTGAGCGGCGCTGCGGATTCGTTAACGTGACGTGCCGATGACGAGCCAAGCGCCGACTGTCAATCCGATTGTGACACCGGAGGTCGTGGCACAACACGGCCTTACGCCGGAGGAATTTGAGCGCATCAAAAAAATCCTCGGGCGCGAACCGAACTTTACCGAGCTCGGCATTTTCTCGGTCATGTGGAGTGAGCACTGCTCATATAAGAATTCGAGAAAAGAACTGAAAAAATTTCCCACGACCGGGCCAAACATTTTGGTGAAAGCCGGCGAAGAAAACGCTGGTGTTGTCGATATCGGCGACGGCTGGGCGATCGCGTTCAAAATCGAGAGCCACAATCACCCGAGCGCGATCGAACCGTTCCAAGGTGCGGCTACCGGCGTTGGAGGAATCATTCGCGACATCTTTACCATGGGCGCACGCCCCGAGTTTTGTTTAAACTCGCTCCGGTTCGGGCCAATTGTAGCGCATGCCTCTGGCTTGCGATCCGATGAACATCGGCAGCGAGACTCTCGCGCTATTCTGGCCAATCGCCGACTTTTCACCGGCGTCGTTTCCGGCATTGCGCATTACGGTAATTGCATCGGCGTCCCCACCATAGGCGGCGAAATCTATTTTGACGAAAGCTTCGAGGATAATCCTCTGGTAAACGTTTTTTGCCTCGGTGTATTGCGTCACGAACAACTTGCACACGGGACAGCAAAAGGTTTGGGCAATCCCGTTTTCTACGTCGGCGCCGAGACGGGACGAGACGGTCTCGCCGGCGCAGCATTCGCATCGCGCGAATTGACCGAACAATCGCGCGAGGATCGTCCGGCCGTGCAGGTTGGTGATCCATTCAAGGAAAAATTATTGCTAGAAGCGTGTCTCGAACTGCTCGCGTGCGATGCTGTCGCGGGAATTCAAGACATGGGTGCGGCCGGACTAACTTGTTCGACCTGCGAGACGGCCAGCCGCGGCGGAAGCGGAATCGAGATCGATCTAGCGAAAGTGCCAAAGCGCGAGCCAGGCATGACGCCATACGAGATCTTACTGAGCGAATCGCAGGAGCGAATGCTGATTATCGCCAAGCGCGGAAAAGAAAATCTTGTGCGTGAAGTGTTCGAAAAGTGGGACGTGCCTTGTGCAGAGATCGGCCATGTCACTGGCGATGGCATCATGCGCGTGCGAAACAACGGTGCGATTGCCGCGGAGATCCCGGCCAAACCGCTTGCCGATGAAGCGCCCCTCTACTCGCGCGAAGCGAAGCCGCCTTCTTCTGTACCGGCGCTCTATGACCGCCGCATCGAAGATCTGCCTCAGATCGACAATCGCGAAGCGCTGCGCCAGTTGTTGCGTGATCCGACAATCGCGTCAAAAAATTGGGTGTATCGTCAGTACGATCATACGGTGCGGACCGGCACAGTTGTAAAACCGGGATCTGATGCCGCCGTATTTTTCGTCCGTTACGCGAATAAAATCCTGGCCGCGACCACCGATTGCAATTCACTTTATTGCGCGCTTGATCCGCGCGAGGGCGGCAAGATCGCCGTCGCAGAAGCCGCACGCAATCTTACCTGCTCTGGCGCAAAACCGCTTGCCGTGACTGACAATCTCAATTTCGGCAATCCTTATAAGCCGGAGAACTTCTGGCAATTGCGCGAAGGGGTTGAGGGTATAGCTGAAGCCTGCCGCGTATTTGGCACGCCTGTTACAGGCGGAAATGTTTCATTATATAATGAGAGTCCTGCCGGAGTTGTCGATCCAACGCCCACCATCGCGATGGTCGGTTTGATTGATGATGAAAAACACATCACGACGCAGTGGTTCAAAGACGAGGGCGACGCAATCATTCTCGCGGGCGCTGTAGCCGGGATCGGTGATCCCGGCTGGGACGAAGCTAACGACGGAGCCCGGATCACCGATTCCGGGTACAACCTCGGGGGCTCACAATACCTCAAAATCTGCTACGGGATGAAAAAAGGGCCGTCGCCACGCGTCGATCTTGGACTTGAAATTAAGGTGCAAAATGCCGTTCGCGATTTGATCTGCGAAGGCCTGGTAAAAAGCGCGCACGATTGCTCCGAGGGCGGGCTTGCGGTCGCGCTGGCCGAATGCTGTTTCAATACTGAAGGACTTTTCGGGGCAGACGTTTATCTTTGTAGTCGTCAACCTCCGGGCGACGCGACGCACGTGAGCCTGGCAGACCAGGGCAGCGCTTCGCAGAGCGAAGCGGCTACAGCTTTGTTCAACGAATCACAGTCGCGTGTTGTCATCTCCGTCGCGCAGAAACATCTGGAGACGGCGCTGTCGATCTTGCGCGATCGTGGCGTTTCATTTCAGCACCTGGGCAAAGTTGCGAGCGAAGAGCTGAGTATTCGCGTCAACAACGAGACCTTTCGCTGGCCGATTGCCGGTCTTTACGATGATTGGTTCAACGCAATCCGTCGCGCGGTTGAAGAAGAGGCGGAAAGTATTCCGAGCTTGTGAAGTACGCCCGAAAACGCGAGATTGAATACGTACCAATCTAGTGAATTATTTCATGTGATCTCCCCCTCAGACAAACTCGACATCGACCACGCGCCTGACTCTGCTGTTCTTCCGCAGCACGAGTGCGGACTTTTCGGTGTGTTCGGCCATCCGAAGGCGGCGGTGCTGACTTATTACGGTCTTTTTGCCTTGCAACATCGTGGGCAGGAGAGCGCGGGGATCGTTACAAGCAATGGTCCGGGCACGACCTTCTTGATGCACAAAGATATGGGTCTTGTCTCGCAAGTGTTCGGCCAGGAAGAACTGGCGAAGCTCAAGGGCACACGCGCGATCGGACACACGCGCTACTCGACGACAGGGACGAGCACGATCAAAAATGCGCAACCTTTCGTGGTTGACTGCGTGCGCGGCCAGATGGCGATCGCGCATAATGGAAATTTGATTAATGCCGATCTTTTGCGGGACGAACTGGAACGAAAAGGCTCGATCTTCCAAACGACCGCTGACAGCGAAATTATCTTACATCTACTCGCACAGCCCTCGGAGAACGGAGGTAATATTCTGGCTGCGTTGCGCCGGATTCAGGGCGCGTTTTCGCTCCTGATCATGAGTGAGCGTGAGCTCATCGCGGTGCGCGATCCGTTCGGTTGGCGACCTCTTGCGCTCGGTAAACTCGACGGCGCTTATATCGTCGCTTCCGAAACCTGCGCTCTTGACCTCATTCATGCGGAGTTTATTCGCGAAATTGAGCCGGGCGAAGTGCTGATCATCGACGAAAACGGATTGCGCTCGGAACGGCCATTCCCAGAGGAGCGGCCGGCGTTTTGCATGTTCGAATATGTCTATTTTTCGCGCCCAGATAGCATGATCGGTGGGGTGAACGTAGGCAAAGTGCGAATGGAAATGGGACGCGAACTCGCACGCAGGTTTCCCGTCGAAGCAGACATCGTGGTGCCGGTGCCTGACTCAGGAAATTATGCGGCTCTCGGTTTCGCTCAGGAACTCAAAATACCGTACGCGCATGCATTTGTTCGCAATCATTACATTGGCCGTACATTCTTGCAGCCGAGCCAGCTCATCCGCGACTTCGATGTCCGGGTAAAATTGAATTTGATCAAGGAAATGGTTGCCGAAAAACGCGTTGTCGTGGTTGACGACTCCATCGTGCGCGGCACGACTGCGCGTGCGCGTGTTGTGAACTTGCGCGAAGCTGGCGCCAAGGAAGTGCACATGCGGGTCAGTTGCCCGCCGCACCGGTTCGCGTGCCATTACGGCATCGATTTTCCCGATCCGGAAAAACTCATCGCCAATCAGATGTCGATGGAAGACATCTGCAAGTATCTCGGCGTGGACAGTCTCGGTTATCTCGATGTGGAAGGAATGGTGCGGGCAACCGGAAGGCCGTTGAACACATTTTGCCTGGCCTGTTTCACTGGGGATTATCCGCTGCCGGTCGATCCCGCGTTGGATAAATTCATCATGGAAAAACGCGAACAACGGGCGAAAGCCTTGGCAGCCGAAGAAGCGCATCCGACATTGTTCGCGGATTTGAAGTAACCAACGCGCGTGTCATTCCGAGCGAAGCGGAGCGAAGTCGAGGAATCCCGTGTTGGTAACTTGAAGGCGGCGCAATGGGATTCCTCTACCCATTCGACTTGGCTCAGGGCAAGCTCTCGACTTCGCTCAGAATGACAAAGAAGCAAAAGGCGTACGCGCGCGCGGGCGTGGATGTCGCTCTTGGTAATCGACTGAAACGCCACATTCAATCGTTGGCGAAGCAAACCCACGGGCCACAGGTGCTCGGCAAGATCGGCGGATTCGGCGGATTATTTCGAGCGAACTTTTCTGGAATGCGCGAGCCGGTTCTCGTTGCAAGCATCGACGGCGTCGGGACAAAGTTGAAAATCGCGTTTGCGATGAACAAACACGACACCGTAGGCGCCGACCTTGTGAACCACTGTGTAAATGACATTGCGGTGCTTGGAGCGGCACCGCTTTTCTTTCTCGATTATATTGGCTGCGAGAAGCTTGACCCGCGCGTGTTCGATGATCTGTTGCGCGGATTTTCGCGCGCATGCCGGTCTGCCGGCTGTGCTCTGATCGGCGGGGAAACTGCGCAAATGCCGGGAATGTACCGCCAAGGCGAATACGACTTGGCTGGTTGCATCATTGGCGTGGTTGATCATGCCAAAATCATTGACGGCAGCAAAATCAGACCAGGCGATGCCATACTCGGGCTCGAGTCAAACGGCCTGCACACAAATGGCTATTCACTTGCCCGAAGAATTTTATTCGAGAAAATGAGATTGAAGGTTCGTTCGCGGCTCCCACGATCGGCAACCACCGTTGGCCAGGAGTTGCTGCGAGTGCACAAGAATTATCATCCGATCCTCAGAAATGCTCCAAGCGGCATGATCAAAGGTCTCGCGCACATCACCGGCGGCGGCCTGATCGATAATTTGCCTCGAATTCTACCGAAGGATTGCAACGCCGTGGTTGAGACGAAAAGCTGGCGTGTGCCACGCGTTTTTCAAATCTTGCAGCAAAACGGTGTCGTGGAAAATACGGAGATGTATCAAGTTTTTAATATGGGGATCGGCATGGTGGCAGTCGTTTCCGAGCGAAATGCGAAGCACGCGATTTCGGTGTTACGCGCAAAACGAATTGGCCGAATCGAGCGCGGGACGGGCAAGACGCGCTTGGTCTTGTAGAACGTCTGTCAGAGACTGTTCGTTTCCACAGCCGAATGCTGCGACGAGGCCAAAAGATAATCGGTCAAGGCCTGAGCGGTCGATATCGCTTACTGTTAGGCGGGAGACAATCTGCGATGAGCGACGCGCGATGGCCGCGGGATTTTCGAATTATAGGATGAATAAACCGCGAAGCGCGGAAGTCGAACGCCTCAAAACCTTCTTTCACAAATATGAAAAAAATACTTTTTGCGTTAACGATGCTCGCCTTTGTCTTGTCAGCTTTGCCACAGGCGCGAGCAGACGATGTGTCGGTTGATTTCTTCTATAACAATCTTTCCGGAGGAAACTGGATTGAGGTTGCAGACTACGGCTACGGGTGGCAACCCGATGTGGCGGTGAACGACCCGAATTGGCGCCCTTATGCTGATGGCTACTGGGCCTACACGGATGACGGATGGACATGGATCTCGTACGAGGATTTCGGCTGGGCCGCTTACCATTATGGGCGCTGGGCGCGGCTGGCCGATTACGGCTGGATCTGGTTCCCCGGCAGCGATCTGGACTGGGGTCCAGCGTGGGTTTCGTGGCGGACAGGTGGCGATTATATCGGCTGGGCGCCATTACCACCGCGCGGCCCGGGAGTTGTTTACGAGGGACAGCCTATTGGCGCACAGGCGGATATCGAATTTGATATCGGTCCGGAGTATTACAACTTCGTCGATGTTCGTTTTATCGGTGAGCCGGTTTTGCGCGATCGCATCTTCGCACCGTCGCAAAACGTCACTTATATCAACAATACGGTGAACGTGACCAACATTTCCGTCAGGAACAATGTCGTGTATAATTATGGTCCTGATTACAACGTGCTGAGCGCGCATTCCAGCCGGCCGATTCAGCGTCTGAGCATCACGCGGGAGTCCGCGACCAACTTGTCCGCGGCGGCGAAATCCGGGGCGCTGACGAAAGTCCAAGGCGACAAACTTGTTGTCGCTGCTCCTCAGAAACTGAGTAAGTCAGCTCCGGGAGCTGCACCTGCGAGCGTAAAAGCGAAGGTCGCCAAGCCAAAAATCGAGAAAGGCTGGGCCGGTGTTCCCAACGAAGCGCAGCTAAAGCAGAAAATTAAAACCGAGAATCCAAAGAATATTCCTCCGCCAACTGGCGCCGCGGCGGGACGAGGGCCGGCTGGTGTTTCGCCGGCTGCTACTGCACCCACGGCGGGCGGGAGTCCAATGGCTTCACCGGCCGCTACAGGATCGCCATTGGAAAAAGGCAGGCATGGTCGGCCGGGTGGACGAGTTCAACCGGGTGCCACAGGCACACCGGGTGTTACTGGAAGTCCAATGGGTTCCCCGGGAGCGCCGTTTGAAAGAGGCAAACGGAAGGGCCGACCCGGCGAACAACCTCAACCGAGTCTGACTGGTACACCAGCGAGATCGCCGGCGGGTACGACTTCCCCAGGCATTAAAGGTTCTCCGACTGGAGGAGAATACGGCAGGCCGGGAAGGGGCAGGTTCGAAACGAGGCCGACGCCCCCATCTGGGCCGCCGCCACACAAGTCGCCGCCTGGGCAGCCCGGTGCGGCTCCGGTTGGGCCTGAGGCAACGCAGCCAACCAGCAAGCACAGAGGACAATTTGAACGCGGCGCTCCCAGTCCGAGCCCTGAGCAACCTCGCGGCACTACAAACGAGCCGCAGGGAAGATTTCGAGGACGCGGGCCTGAGCAACCCGGTGCGATTCCGGTCGCGCCTGAGGCAACACAGCCAGCAAGCAAACACAGAGGACAATTTGAACGCAGCGTTCCCAGTCCGAGCCCGGAACAACCTCGCGGCGCTACAAACGAGCCGCAGGGAAGATTTCGAGGGCGCGGGCCTGAGCAACCCGGAACGGCGCCTCCTGCGACAAAGGGTGCGGCTCCTCACGAGAGCCCGGCCGGTGGAGGACAGCAAGGACTGGGTGCCTATGGTCAGCGCGGCGGAGCTTCATCTGAGCGGTCATCTCCTAGCGGCGCGCCTGGTCAGGAAAAACCACAAGGCGGGAAGAAGAAAGGTAGGGAAACGTCTCCTACGCCTGGTCCTCAATAAACACGAACTTAATTTAAGATTAACGACGGCCCCAGGACCCGGGGCCGCTTTGCGTTACATCGAGAGCATCTCTTGCTCTTACTGGTTGCGTGCGGCTCACAAAGACCGGGCTACAACAACTCCGCAATTTGCACCGCGTTCAACGCCGCGCCTTTGAGGAGTTGATCGCCCGAGACCCAAAAGGAAAGCCCGTTCTCGAGTGCGCAATCGATGCGGATCCTGCCGACCTGACAATTGTCTTTTCCAGCGACGCTTAGCGGCATGGGATAACGATTGCTCTGGGGCTCGTCAACCAGTTCGAGTCCCGGCGCTTTACCCAAAACCTCACGCGCTTGCTCTACCGATGCCTGGCGTTCGAATTCCGCGCTTACCGCGACGGAGTGTGCGCGATAAACGGGCACGCGCACGCAGGTTGCCGAGGCGCGAAATTGCGGAAGGTGCATGATCTTGCGTCCTTCATTTTGCATTTTCATCTCTTCCTTGGTGTAACCATTCTCGAGGAATGAATCGATATGTGGAAGAAGATTGAACGCGATCGGATGCGGATAAACTGTAGCCGCTTCGCTGTTCGAAGCCGGGCGCTGATTTGGCCTCGGCCCGGTCGCGTCGTCCACAGGGCGACGGCTAGAGGGTTGCTGATCTTCCGCCAAGCGTTTCACTTGCTGGGTCAACTCTTCGATTGCGCGCGCGCCGCTGCCAGAAACGGCTTGATAGCTCGCAGCAAATATCCGGCGCACGCCAAACACGCGGTGCAAAGGATAAAGCGCCATTAGTGCGATCGCCGTCGTGCAATTTGGATTCGAAATGAGACCGCGGTGTCCTCGCACATCTTCGACATTAATTTCGGGGATGACCAGCGGCACGTGAGGCTCCATCCGAAAAACCGAGGAGTTATCGATCGCAATCGCGTCTGCCTGGCAGGCAATCGGCACATATTTTCGCGAGACCTCGCCGCCCGCGCAGAAAAACGCGATGTCGATTTTTTCAAAAGAGTGATCGACGAGTTTGTCTACCGGGATTAATTCATCTCCAAATCGAACAGATTTCCCAGCTGAACGCGCCGAACCGATCGGCCGCAGGCTCGCCACGGGAAAACTTCGCCGTTCGAGCACGTGCAACAGTTCCTGACCGACCGCACCAGTCGCCCCAACAACGGCGATGTGATAACCTTTCATCCGCAGCCGGATTCTATCGCCGGCCGGATTTGATGCAAACTACGCAAACGAAAGTTGTGGCCATCGCTTCCAAGGGGATGAGACCGCGCGAAGCAACAGCGATCAATTGCTCACAAGCCTTGATGGACGGCACTGAACGTGTTCCCACCTATCGCCTTCGCAATCGATTCGCGTTGGCTTTGAGTTGCCTTGATTCTCAATTCGGCGCAGCTATTTAGCCAGAAGTGAAAAACATTCACATCTCGATTCGGGAGCAGCTCCTTACATTGAAGGAAGGTGAGATGCCAATCCGCACTTACCCGGTGTCTACTTCGCGATTTGGAATCGGGACGGAAGAAGGCAGCATGAAAACACCGATCGGTCGCTTTCGCGTTGCAGAGAAGATCGGCGACGGCCTTCCGGGCGATACTGTTTTCCAAAGTCGCTTGCCGCTGAAAGCCGACGATCCACTTCCTCCGACTGAGGACTTGGTGATGTCGCGCATCCTATGGCTTGATGGCTTGGATGAGCACAACGCCAACACGCGCGACCGTTTCATTTACATTCACGGCACCAAACACGAGGACAAAATCGGCAACCCAGCGAGCCATGGATGCGTGCGGATGCGCAACGCGGACGTGATCGAGTTGTTCGGCCTTGTCGATGAAGACGCGCTTGTCGTGATCGAAGAATAAAAGCTGGTAAAGTTTTTAACCTTGCCAGGCTCTGGATCTTGCAAATTGAAAAGTGCGCCTTTTGATACATCCAAAAAAGTTGAGAAAAGCGTTGCTTCCCCGTAGTTCCCTGCCTAAACAAACCGGAGCAACTTGCTACGAAAGGAGGCGAGATAGATTGAAATTTTTAAAAGCGATCATGATCGTGGCTGTTTTGGCCAGTGCTTTGAGCTTGGGTGCTTGCGCTCAACACAAGGAGGAAGTGACCACAGGGGCGGGCACGACCGGTTATGCAAAATAGGACCGGCGCCCGTTTGTGATCCGTTCAAAAAAGTTGAGAAAAGCGTTGCTTCCCTGTAGTTCCCTGCCTAAACAGACCGAAGCAACTTGCTGGGAAAGGAGGCGAGATAGATTGAAACTTTTAAAAACGATCATGATCGGGGCGGTGCTGGTCACTGCTTTGGGACTCGGGGCTTGTGCGCAACACAAGGAAGTGACCCCACCTCCAAGCACGTACGGGAAATAGAACCGCTGCCCAAGTTACTGTTTGCGGTCAGCTTTGCGCAAAAAGGCCAGGTCACGATCGACCTGGCCTTTTTCTTTTTCCATACCGCATGTCGCTTATGCGACATGCGCGCACTTACTTCCCATTTCGCCGCGTTCGAATTAAACTGTGCTGATGCAAATAAACGGCCAGCCACTGACGCTCGTTGAAATCGCGGCGGTGGCATTTGGCGATGCGGCTGTGCAAATCACATCCTCGGCGCGCCCTCGAATTCTTGCCTCCCGCAAGGTGGTCGAAGACATCATCGCGCGCGACGCTGTGGTTTACGGTGTCACCACGGGCTTTGGCAAACTTTCGGATGTCCGCATCCGACACGATGGCCTGGCCCAGCTTCAGCTTAATCTTGTTCGCAGCCACGCCTGCGGCATTGGCGATCCGCTCTCCGAACCAGAAGTACGCGCGATGATGTTGTTGCGTGCAAATGTACTGGCCCTCGGTTTGAGCGGGGTCCGTGTCGAGATCATCGAGATGCTTTGTGAAATGCTCAACCGCCGCGTGTGCCCGGTCGTTCCAGAGAAGGGATCGGTCGGCGCCAGTGGCGATCTCGCCCCACTCGCGCATCTCGCCTTGAGCTTGATCGGCGAAGGCGAGGCATTTCTCCAAAGCGAACGAATGGCGAGCCGGGATGCACTTCGCCGAGTAAAGCTTGAGCCGCAGCGTCTCGAAGCAAAGGAGGGCCTCGCCCTGCTAAATGGCACGCAGACGATGCACGCTGTGGGCGGGCTTGCACTTCTTCGCGCGAAACGGCTGGCTCTCGTCGCGGACGTTTCCGGCACGATGAGCCTCGAGGCTCTTAAAGGAACCCCGGCGGCATTCGATGCTCGTTTGCAGGACGCCCGGCCGCATCCGGGCCAGAAAACTGTCGCCAAACATCTTTTGTCACTCCTGGAGGGAAGCGAGATTCGGCAATCTCATGTCAAGGACGATCCGCGTATTCAGGACGCATACAGTCTGCGTTGCATGCCGCAGGTGCACGGCGCGATCCGCGGCGCATTGTCGCATTGTGAAGACGTGCTTCTAATTGAATCGAGTTCGGCGACCGATAATCCGCTCGTCTTCGCCGAGAGCGGTGATGTTATTTCCGGCGGCAATTTTCACGGCGCGCCACTTGCCCTCGCATTCGACTATGCCGCCATCGCGCTGACAGATTTGATGAGCATTAGCGAGCGCCGCATCGAGCGGTTGCTCAACCCCGACATGAACGAAGGCTTGCCTGCGTTTCTCGCCCGCCATCCTGGGATCGAATCCGGATTCATGATCGCCCACGTCGCTGCGGTCGCCTTGCTTAACGAAGCAAAAGTTCTCGCGCATCCATCGAGCATCGACAATGTTTCCACATCCGCTGGAAAGGAGGACCACGTTGCGATGGGCATGACTGGCGCATTAAAACTTCGGGCGATTGCCGGTCTGGCGGAGAATTTGCTGGCGATCGAATTGCTCGCCGGCGCCGAAGCTTTGGAACATCGGCGCCCGCTAAAAGCCGGCGTTGGCGTGGAGCGAGCGTTTGCCAGCATCAGAAAAATTGCGCCGCCGCTCACGCAAGATCGTTCGCTCTCCGGCGACATTGCGCGAGTGGCGGAGGCTATTCGCCGGGGCGATTTTGACAGCGGCTACGAAAAGCTATGAGTGGAAAACGAATCATCCACGCACCGCGCGGCATCGAGCGAAGCTGCAAAGGCTGGCATCAGGAGGCGGCTATGCGAATGCTGATGAACAATCTCGATCCCGATGTAGCCGAAGCCCCGGACCGCCTTGTCGTTTATGGCGGAACAGGTCGCGCTGCCAGGAGCTGGGAAGCTTTCGATGCGATCGTTCAATCCCTGCGCAATCTCGAAAACGACGAGACGCTCCTTGTCCAATCTGGAAAGCCCGTGGGAAAATTCCGGACGCACGAAGAAGCGCCGCGCGTCCTGATCGCGAATTCCAACCTTGTCGGTCACTGGTCGAACTACACGGAATTCAATCGCCTTGAGCGAATGGGCCTCACCATGTACGGGCAAATGACGGCCGGTTCCTGGATTTACATTGGCAGCCAGGGAATCGTGCAAGGCACATTCGAAACGTTCGCCGCAGCGGGACGCAAAAGCTTTGGCGGATCGCTCGAAGGAAAATTTGTTCTCAGCGGCGGTCTCGGCGGAATGGGCGGCGCGCAACCGCTCGCAGCCACGATGAACGGCGCAGTTTTTCTCGGAGTTGAAGTCGATCCGGCGCGGATCGAGAAGAGATTGAAGAGTGGTTATTGCGACAAGATCGCGCGCTCGCTCGATGAAGCGTTGCGGATGATTGATGATGCCCGCAAGAATCGGCAATCGCTTTCCGTCGGACTTGTCGGTAATTGTGCCGATGTCCTGCCGGAAATCGTTAAGCGCGACATCGTTCCTGACATCCTAACGGATCAGACCAGCGCGCACGACGCATTGAATGGCTATGTGCCGCACGGAATGTCGCTCGAAGACGCGCTCGCTTTACGTGCAAAAAATCCCGAGGGATACATCGACAGGGCAATGCATTCGATGGCCGTTCACGTCGAGGCCATGCTCGCTTTGCAAAAAAAAGGTGCCGTCACTTTTGATTACGGAAACAACATTCGCGCGCAGGCGAAAAAGGCGGGCGTCGAGAACGCGTTCGATATTCCCGGGTTTGTTCCCGAATACATTCGTCCGCTCTTTTGTGAAGGTCGCGGGCCGTTCCGGTGGGTTGCATTGAGTGGCGATCCCGAAGACATCGCGCGCACCGATCGCCTCGCACTCGAATTATTTCCGAGAGACGAGACGCTGGCGCGCTGGATGAAGCTCGCGCGAGAACGAATTCACTTTCAAGGATTGCCGGCGCGAATTTGCTGGCTCGGTTATGGCGAGCGCGCAGAGTTTGGCGTCGCGATGAACGAGTTGGTGAAGCGCGGCGAAATCAAAGCGCCCATCGTAATCGGACGCGACCATCTCGACGCGGGCTCGGTAGCGTCGCCCAACCGCGAGACCGAGGCGATGATCGACGGAAGCGATGCGATCGCCGATTGGGCGCTGCTCAACGCGCTCATCAACACGGCCACCGGCGCATCCTGGGTGTCGATTCACAACGGAGGCGGCGTCGGCATCGGCTATTCGCAGCACGCCGGGATGGTCGTAGTCGCCGATGGCAGCGAAAATTCCAAACGCCGTCTGGAGCGCGTTCTTACAAGCGATCCAGGATTGGGCGTCCTCCGCCATGCCGACGCCGGTTATTCTCGCGCCATCGAATTCGCCGCCGCGAATAAGATCGACATCCCGATGCCGCCGAAGGCGCGCGATTGACGGAGCTATGCCTGATGACGATTGGAATGATGAAGTAGTTGCGAATGTGTTGGGGTACTTCGCCGAGCGGGTGAATCTCGTGTTCTCGTACTTTTACTGCACCTTTGAGTTCGAGACGGACGAAGACTTCGCCGCCAATCCTGCTAAGAATGGTCGGGCTTGGGCGTTGCAGACGATCCGAACCGCATGCCTGCATTCGACGTTGATCGCGTTACGAGATCTCGACGATGTTCTCACACCGCGCACACAAAAATCGAAAGACGACGACCTAAAGGTTTCAGATTTCGGTTATCCCAGTGGTCATTCTTTTCTAGGGAGATCTGAACGTACGCGAATCAATAAGATGATTGCTCATGCGACGTTACCTGGCTCCAAATTGCCTGCTGCTCGTTGGGCTATTTGGGCTCTAGCGTCGAAGGGTATTCATCAATCTCTGAGTTTCTTGAAATGGGCTGAGGAGAACCTCGATTGGAGCACGGCTCTCTTCTGTGGCACGCGGATTCAAAAGACGTACGACTATTTCGCGAAAATCATCGAGGAGCGGCGAAAAAGAAGCGGTAGGGCGCGTTAGATACGCTCTTGGTTTCGGCCCAGATTGGGGCCGAAACGGCTTCGCAGCAGAGCCGCTATTTGGGCGGGGCACCGTACAGCCAGCCGATGTTGTTAGTCGTCTGCACCAATCCGAAGTATCCGTAGGTCACGGTGTTCCCAACGCAGCTAGTCGTAGAAAAGAGGAAATAATTGTGATATTCGACCGACAACAAGAAGTCCGTTGTTGACGCGTCTCGCGAGTAGCGCAATGCGCCAGTCTCCTTGATGACTCTGAGATGGCGAGCTTGATTTGGGTTGGTCAAGAAAGCAAGAAGCAATACTCCTGCGAGCGCGATCAGAATCCACTTCCACTGGTCTCGTGTGATCATGACCGGCCGATAATCATAGCAGTTTGTCGCGGATCAAACAAGTATAAGCGGCTTAAAGCGACATGATACAACTTACGCCATGGGGAGGCGGAGGGTCTCCGCGATTTTACGGGCGATGGCGACGCGGCGCTCCGGGCTGACTTTTCCCCGGTGTTCTCGGAATTCGGCTTTCGGCAGCAAATAAATCACGTCACAGCGAACAGCCGTTTTCCAATCCAGACCGTCGGCGGCGTTCAAAATGACTTCGTTCTTCTTCGCCTCACGATTGAGCTTTGCTGAAGCGCAGATAAGTGCATTCACATATTCGAGAGCGTCATTCACACAACGCTCTTCATTGGAAATGATAACTGCCGGATGCGGCTTCTCTTCCCGAAAAGGGAAAAGATATATTTCCCACTGCCTCACTTCACAATTTTCCGGACCGACCGGGCAGCGAGTGTGTTGGATTCTCTGGCGGCACCTTCATCGTAGCAATCCTGGAAATATCCGGGCGGCCGCATGGGCACCGGCTCAGGTACTTCGAGCGGCTTCAGCACGAGGAGCTTCGATTTTCTCACAATCACAATGTGGTCGCCTTCGATTGCGCGGTCGGCAATCTCACCGAGACGCTGTTTGGCTTCACTAATGGAGACCGTTGTTGTAGCCATTGGCCCGATTATGGACTAAAATCAGACCGATTCAAGACCGAATGTCGGCCTTCGGATACTCCTCTGGTCTTGCAATCCGGTCAATCGCGTAAATCCTGTCTAGAAATTCCGTGACCATGCGAAAGCTGATTGAATGCGTGCCGAATTTTTCTGAGGGGCGCGATCTGGAGGTCATTCGACAGATCACCGATGCCATTGAATCAGTGGACGGCGTTTCGCTGCTCGATGTCGATCCTGGCGCGAGCACCAACCGGACGGTGGTGACGTTTGTAGGTAGCCCTGATGCCGCGGTGGAAGCGGCCTTTCGCGGAATCAAAAAGGCGGCCGAACTGATCGACATGCGCAAACACAAAGGGGCGCATCCGCGCATGGGCGCTACCGATGTTTGTCCGTTCATTCCAGTGAGCAACATCAGTTGGGAAGAAGCGATCGCTTGCGCAAACAAGTTGGGAAAACGCGTCGGCGAGGAGTTGAGCATTTCCGTCTATCTTTACGAAAGAGCGGCAAAAAACCCGTCGCGCTCGAATCTCTCGGTCATTCGCGCGGGAGAATACGAAGGCTTTTTTGAGAAAATAAAAGATCCCGTATGGAAACCGGATTTTGGGCCTTCCATTTTCAATGAGAAATCGGGCGCGACTGTGATCGGTGCACGCGATTTTTTGATCGCGTATAATGCGAACCTGAACACGAAAGCGGTGAGAAGAGCAAATTCCGTCGCGTTTGATGTGAGAGAAAACGGCCGGGTCAAAACGGAAGACGGGACGCCTTTTGGAAAACCGGTGTTGGATGCCAGCGGCGCGCCCGTCCGCATTCCTGGAATGTTGAAGCACGTGAAGGCCATTGGTTGGTACGTCGAAGAGTACGGAATCGCGCAGGTTTCCATGAACCTGACGAACATCGAGGAAACACCTTTGCATGTTGCGTTCGACGCCTGTGTCGAGTCAGCGAGCAAACGCGGTCTGCGTGTGACGGGGTCGGAAATCGTCGGCATGGTTCCGAAAAAATGTCTGTCAGATGCCGGAAGATATTTTCTCCGCAAACAGAAATGCTCAGAGGGCGCCTCCGAGGAAGGACTGATCGACATTGCGATTCGGTCAATGGGATTGAGTGAGTTGAAACCTTTCGATCCGAACGAAAAGGTGATTGAATTCAAGATCGAATCCGATTCCAAGAGATCGTTATTGAAAATTAACCTCCGCGAGTTCTGCAATGAAACCTTGAGCGATTCGCCCGCGCCAGGCGGCGGCTCCGTGGCAGCGTTGATGGGCGCCTTGGGCGCTTCGTTAGGCGGAATGGTGGCCAATCTCTCGGCGGGAAAACGCGGATGGGACGATAAACTCGCTTCCTTCAGCGATTGGGCAGTGAAAGCGCAGCAACTCAAAGACGAATTGCTCTCGCTTGTGGATGAAGACACGGCCGCTTTCAACAAGGTAATGAACGCATTCGCGTTGCCAAAGGTATCGGCGGAAGAAAAAACTGCGCGCTCAGCGGCAATCGAGCAGGCGACGAAACATGCAGCGGAAATTCCATTCAGAGTAATGGAAACTGCCTCCAAATCCTACCAACTGCTTTCCGAAATGGCCGACAAGGGAAACCCGGCTTCCATTTCGGATGTTGGCGTTGGCGCTCTCGCGACGCGCGCATGCATTGAAGGGGCGGCTATGAATGTAAGGATTAATCTGGCCGGGCTGAACGATGAAAAGTTCAAATCGACATTCGTTGAAAAGCTCAGGAAAATCAGTGCAGATTCCGAGGCACGGTTCAAAAAAATTAACCACGTCGTGGAAAAGAAGCTTGGTTGAAGCGTTGAAGCGACAAGGCAAACCGGCTTAAGCTTTTTAACGCTTTAATTCCTCAACGATTCATGGGCACTCTTGCCGTTCTTAACGCTTCACAATTGGTTACCCTGGCCGGGCCGCGCCAACCGCGTATCGGCGTGGAGATGTCCGAGCTCGCGATCATTCGCGACGGCGGAATGCTGATTCGCAATGGCAAGATCGATATTGTTGGCCTGAGCGACGAGATCAAGGAAAAGGCAGGCGACGCGGAAATTATCGATGCCGGACGGCGCGTTGTTCTGCCCGGATTTGTTGATGCACACACGCATTTGGTCTTTGCCGGTAATCGTCTCGATGATTTCGAGCGGCGAGCGAATGGTGAAACTTACGAGCAGATCGCAGCGGCTGGCGGCGGGATTTGGTCAACTGTGGCAAAGACGCGTGCGGCTAACGACGTCGATCTTCTTGCGCAAGCGAAGATGCATGCGCAATGGTTTCTCCGCTGCGGAACGACGACGGTTGAAGCTAAATCGGGCTACGGACTGACGATTGATGATGAGCTAAAAATTTTGCGCGTAATTCGGCGGCTTAATCAGGAGACCCCACTCGAGATTGTTCCGACATTTCTCGGCGCACACGCGGTGCCGCGCGAGATGCGCGCCGGTGAATATGTCAATTGTGTGACCCAGGAAATGCTGCCGCGAGTTGTATCAGAAAAGCTGGCGGAATTTTGCGACGTATTTTGCGAGCGCGGTTATTTCGACATCGAGCAATCGAGGAAGATTTTAACCGCAGCGAAAGAGCTGGGACTCAAGCTGCGAATTCACGCCGATCAACTCACTAATTCCGGCGGCGCAAAACTGGCCGCCGAATTAAGAGCGACAACTGCGGATCATTTGGAAAAAACCGACGAGCAGGGGATCGCGGCGATGAAAACCTCAGGCGTGCAGCCGGTTTTGCTGCCGGGATCAGTCTATGCGCTTGGATCGACATGTTATCCGCGTGCGCGCGAAATGATCGAGGCGGGGCTGGCTGTTGTTATTGCAACCGATTTCAATCCTGGTTCGTCGCCGACGCCAAGCATGCCGATGATACTGTCACTCGCGTGCACGCAAATGAAAATGTCGCCAGCGGAAGCTATCACCGCCGCGACAATCAACGCAGCCTGCAGTCTCAATCGCGGCGACAAGATCGGCTCGCTCGAAATCGGCAAGCTCGCCAACTTCTCGATCTTCGATTGCAAAGATTATCGCGAGATCGCGTACTGGTTCGGCTTTCCGCCAATGCATTCCGTTTACGTGCGGGGTCGACGTGTCCTGTTGCGGGCGGACGAAAATTAATGCGACGCTCATAGAGCGCCGCTACAGTAAGACCATTGATGAAAGTCGAAATTGAAAAGCAGCCCGGGTCTATTTCTACGCTGCAAATCGAATTGCCGTCCGACGAGGTTTCCAAGGAGTGGGACTCGATCGCAACCAGCTTCGCACGCATTGCGAAAATTCCAGGTTATCGGCCGGGTAAGGCGCCGCGCTCGGTGATCGAAAAAAGATTCCGCAAAGAAATTCAGGAAGAGCTGACCAAAAAACTCGTCTCAAAGAGTTACCATGACGCGATCGAGCAGGAGCAATTGCGCGTTGCTTCATTGGCCAACATCGAAGACGTCCAATTCGGCGAGGACAAATCGATGCGCTTCCGCGCGACCGTGGTCACCACGCCGGAGTTCGACCTGCCAGAATACAAAAACATTCCTGTGCTGTTGCCCGAGACGAACGTCTCCGATGCGGAGATCGATGCGGCGCTTGAGCGCTTGCGCGATCAATCGGCCGACTTTGTCGATGCACCAGAACGCGGGCTGCAAATGGGAGATTTTTCGGTGATCGACTTCGAGGGCTCAGTTGACGGCAAGTCGGTCAGTGAAATCGCACCACAGGCGAGCAAGAATCTTCACGGTGGCAAAAAATTCTGGCTGCATCTGGCGCCGGATAATTTTCTCCCGGCATTCTGCGAGCAGATGACCGGACAAAAGCGCGACGAAACGCGCAAGATCACTATCGCTTTTCCGGCGGATTTTCCGGTCAAGGAACTTGCGGCCAAAGAGGGAAGCTACATGGTCACGTTACGAGAGATAAAAGAAAAAGTTCTGCCGGGGCTTGATGATGCTTTCGCAGAGAAGTTGATCCCCGGAAAAACCCTTGTCGATCTTCGTCAAATGATCAAACATGATCTCGAACACGAGAAAGAACATGAGCGCGAGCGAGCGAAGGAAGGACAGGTCGTCAAGTATTTGCACGAGCGCATCCAATTTGAGTTGCCGCCTGCTCTGCTAAAAAACGAAACACGACGCACTTTAGGAGAGCTCGTGCAACGAAATCGCGAGCGGGGCATTCCTGATGAAATGCTTAAGGACAAAGAGAAAGAGCTTGTCGAGAGTGCCGCAGCCCTCGCTGCCCACCGGTTGAAGACCAATTTCATTCTGCATCGGATCGCGGAATGCGAAAAGATTGATGTCTCGCGCAAAGATGTCGATGTACGGATTAGGCAGGAAGCATTGCGTTACGATGTTTCCGTCGACAAAATGCGCAAAGAGTTGGAAGAGCACGACGGTCTCAATTCCTTCGCGGAACAGATTCTGCTAGGCAAGACCCTTGATTTCCTGAAGGCGAATGTTAGCGTCGAGAAGATGGAAGAAAGCGTTGTTGGACAAGAAAAATCATGAGCGTATCCAATAAGAACCGGTCGCAATCGGTGTTGATTCCGATGGTCGTGGAGCAAACTGGCCGGGGCGAGCGCAGCTACGATATTTACTCGCGGCTGCTTAAAGATCGAATCGTTTTCATCGGGACGCCGATGGACGATCACATTGCCAATCTGGTCATTGCCCAGTTGCTCTTTCTGCAAATGGAGGACTCGAAAAAGGACATCAACATCTATATCAATTCGCCGGGTGGCTCGGTAACGGCTGGACTCGCGGTTTACGACACCATGCAGTTTCTCACGTGCGATGTGACGACCTATTGCCTCGGCATGGCTGCCAGCATGGCTGCGGTTTTGCTTTGCGCGGGGACGAAGGGCAAACGGTTCGCGCTTCCGAATTCAGATATCATGATCCATCAGGTTTCCGGCGGCGCGCAAGGGGCGGCGAGCGACGTCGAGCGTCAGGTCGATTACATGTTCAAGCTAAAGAAACGCCTCATCAAAATCATCGCGCAACACACCGGTAAGTCCGAGGAACAGGTGCGGGCCGATTCGGATCGCGATTATTACATGTCCGCTAACGAGGCGAAGGCGTACGGTTTGGTGGACGAAGTAATCAAGTCCCGCAAGGAAGTGAAGCTGCTCGACGGCGCGACTCCTCCTTCCGGCGACCGATCGGTACAAGTCGCTGAGGCTGCTTTGCCGCGGAAGGCTGGAGGATAAGAGCTCCTTTTCTAACACCCTAATATGGCTCGCGCTTCCAACCTCACGATGTGCTCGTTTTGTGGCAAGAGTCACGCTGAGGTGCGCAAATTAATCGCAGGACCGGGAGTCTACATCTGCGACAGTTGCATAAACGTTTGCAAAAATATCCTCGACAAAGAGCTCAACGAGGACGCCCGGCGCCAGTCCTCCAACATTCGCGTGCCGAAGCCAGCAGAAATCCGGCGCTCACTCGACCAATATGTGATCGGGCAGGAGGGCGCCAAAAAGACGCTTTCGGTGGCGGTGCACAATCATTACAAGCGCGTCTTGCAAACTTCGACGCCGGCCGATGCATCTGCGGCATTCCAGCCGGATCCGCTTGCGGAAGTTGAAATCGAGAAGAGCAATATCTTGCTGATCGGGCCGACTGGCTCCGGTAAAACTTTGCTGGCCAAAACGCTGGCCAGAATTCTCGATGTCCCATTCTGCATCGCCGATGCGACCACGTTGACCGAAGCCGGCTACGTGGGCGAAGACGTCGAGAACATCATTCTGCGACTCCTGCAGAATGCCGATTATGATGTGAAACGAGCCGAGATCGGCATCGTTTACATCGACGAGATCGACAAGATCGGGCGAAAAACCGATAACGTCAGCATCACCCGGGATGTCTCCGGCGAAGGTGTTCAACAGGCACTGCTGAAAATTCTAGAGGGCAGCAGCTGCAACGTTCCGCCACAGGGCGGGCGCAAACACCCACACCAGGAATACATTCAGGTCAACACTGAGAAAATCCTCTTCATTTGCGGCGGCGCCTTCATCGGGCTGGATAAGATTATCCAAAAACGTATCGGCCAGAAAGTGATGGGCTTTGGCAGCCCGACTCTTGAAGTCGAGGAAGCATTGCGAAAGCAAGCCGTCCGCCATGTCGAACCGGAAGACCTGCTCGCTTTCGGAATGATTCCGGAATTCATAGGGCGATTGCCGGTTGTAAGCTCTCTCGACGCTCTGACAGAGGAAGAGATGGTGGCGATCTTGACGGAGACGAAGAACGCGATGGTCAAGCAGTACACAAAGCTTTTCTCGATGGAAGGCGTGCGGTTGACGTTGACAAAAGATGCCTTGCGCGCCCTGGCGGCACAGGCGGTCACGAAGGGAACCGGCGCGCGCGCATTGCGTTCGATGCTCGAACGAATCATGCTCGATATCATGTATGAGGTGCCCAGCCGCGAAGACATCGCCGAGGTCACGATCAATCGCGCGGTCGTGGAAGGCAGAAAGCTCCCGCTCATTCGCAAGAAGCAGAACAAAGACGCGGCGTGACTGGGCAAAACGCCGAACATCGAACATCCAACGCTCAACGTTAGATTCGGATTTCTTATTCTGAGTTCGACGTTGGGCGTTCGGTGCTGAGCGTTGGACGTTTTCTTCTGTCCGCGGCAAACTTCAGGACGCGAAATGAGAGTGGTTCTGCTCAATACGGGAACGGAACTTTTGCTCGGAGATGTGCAGGACGCACACCTTGCATTCATTGCGCGCGAGATTTTCCCCTTGGGCTTGCGCATCGCGGAGCGACGCACGGTTCCCGATGGTGACGCGATTCGCCATACACTCGCGGAGTTACTTTTGCGCACCGAGATTCTATTCATTACCGGCGGGCTTGGGCCGACCACGGATGACATCACGCGAGAAATCGTCGCGGATGTGCTGGGGTTGAAATTGCATCAGGATCCGCAACTGCTTGCTTCGCTTAGACAGAGACTCGATGTCCGCGGAATCAAATGGAGCTCACGTATCGCCCGACAGGCGGACGTGCCGGCGGGCGCAGAGATTCTTCCAAATGAAAACGGAAGCGCGTCGGGATTATATTTGAAGGCAAACCTGAATCCTGACGTTTCTGCCGCGCACCTCTTTCTCCTACCCGGGCCGCCTCGCGAACTCCAGCCGATGTTTCGGGCGTCTGCAATGCCGATCTTGCGCTCGATTGTGCACGTGCCGGCTTCGATCGAGCGGCGCCTCTACAAAATTGCCTGTACGGGTGAATCGACCATCGAGGAAGCAGTGGGAGAAAAAATTCTCGCGATACCGGGGATTGAGCTCGGTTATTGTGCGCGCCCCGGAGAAGTCGATGTTCGCATCATCGGAGAATCTCACGCGATCGCGCGCGCGGATGCGATCATCAAAAACGAGCTAGGATCATCAATCTTTTCCGTGAGCGATGAAACTCTCGAGGAAGTGATCGCAAAACTTCTGGGCGTAAACGGCGAAACGCTTGCCGTCGCGGAGTCGTGCACAGGCGGATTACTCGCGAACCGAATCACGAATGTGCCGGGCGCTTCGAAAGTTTTTGTTGCTGGGTACGTTTGTTACGCCAATCAAGCCAAGATCGACATGTTGGGTGTCGATCCGACGTTGATCGAGAAACATGGCGCTGTGAGCGAGCCAGTCGCGCGGGCGCTGGCCGAACGTGCGCGCGTACGCGCTAGCTCGACATATTCGCTCGCCACAACTGGCGTTGCTGGGCCATCTGGTGGTTCGCCAGAAAAACCAATCGGAACGGTTTACATTGCGCTGGCCGCAGCCGACTACGTCCTGTCGAAGAAATTATTTTTCCCGAGCGATCGCGAGACCTTCAAACAGCTTGCTGCGCAGGCCGCCTTCGATCTGCTGCGGCGGAAGATTCTCGAAATATAGGCGCACAGAACGGAAACCTATGTTTCGCTAATAATCGCCCACGGCGACCGGAGTGCCTACTTTAATGTGATCGTAAAATGATTTCGCTCCCTCGGGCGGCATCCGGATACAGCCATGAGAGGCGGGGTATCCCGGCAAGATCCCGATATGCATTCCAACGCCTTCGGCCGTTAGCCGCATAAACCACTTCATCGATGCGCCAACATAATGTGTTCCGCTGGGCGCAGCATCGATTTTGGCGCTGACGCCTGCGCGGACAGTGCGGCCGGAGCCGTCAACAAAGTCGCCATAAATGTTGGAACGATGGTTCGGATCTTTTTCCAGCACACTGAAATTGCCCGTGGGCGAAGTGTGCCCCCGCTTGCCGGAAGAAATCGGGCTGTCGATTACAATTTGCTCGCCGATCATAAGAAAAGCGCGCTGCTTGGGAAGGGAGACGACCACATGGACATTGTCGGGCGTGGCTTCTTTGAGCAATGATTGGTTGATTTTGACTGGTTCCTGCCTGCGAATGAGATCGGATGCTTTCCGGATTGTTTGAGGCGCAGGGTTTTGTGGCGTCGGCTTCGGTCCAAAAAGACGTATCTGAGCACTGACAGAACATGCAAGAGCAGCTAGTATTAGTAGAGCCGCGCAGAGCGGTGTCGGGAATTTTGCCGGCATAAATTAGCCGCCACTGTAGCTGTTTACGCGCCGAAGCCAACCAGATAACCATTTCGATTCATTCCGTTCTGTGGGGGCGTTTTGCACGCGCCGAATCAAGACTGCCTTCGCAGATCGAGCGAATTCATCGACTGCGTCATCGCCACTTGCGCCGTGCATTGCTTCGAGAACCTGAAGCAAACCCCAGCCCTGGCCTCGATATCGTTCGGTGTGCAGGACTCCTTCGCCCTTGAAATTCACATAATCAACGAGCGCGTAACAGCCCCGCGGCGTGCTAGCCAGGCGCTCAAATTGCTGCTGCACATTCGCGCGATCGGGAGGCGCTGCTTCGGCGAGCATTTTCGGCAGCGCGCTTTGCAACCGGGCAATAAGGAATTCCGCCTGAAGATCAACCGTGTCGGAAAGAAACTGGCGCAATTGATTCATTTCCGTTGTCTGTAGGGCGCGACGAAATTCCGTGCGCGAGTTCCACGGACAGGGCGCTTCGCCGCGTCCTAAAACTAATTTTGGCAATTTAGCGCCCCGACGTGAGATAAAATTTATCAGCTTGGGGAAACTTTCCTCGAATGGACCACGCTGACCTTTTGGATACCAGATGAAGTGACCGATGCCCAGCGACGCGAAATTTTCCCCTTCGTTCCATGAGGTAAGGCCGGCGATGGTTCCGTTGCATTCGTTTTGCCAGACTCTTTTTCCGATTTTGAGCGCATCTGTGTGCGAGAGCGTGATCGCGCCGACTGGTGGCAGTTGAAGAACGACGCCGATGAAGGAGAACAGCATGGCGAAGACCCGAGCCTGACGGAGTTTCTGCGGCTCTTCCTGTTTTCTTGACGAATGAGGTTTATCCATTAGCGTTGGCACTTCCTGCGGCGCTCAATTTAACCAAGCCCGCAGGGAAAACACCATCTTATGAAACAATTTATCCTTATTTTCGCCGCGTTCTCACTTGCACTGCCTCTGTTCGGGGAAGAGAAATCACCACAGCTTAAAGATCAAAAAGACAAGGTCAGCTATAGCATTGGCCTGAACATCGGGTTTAACCTCGGTCGGCAGAATGTTCAGGTTAATCCCGATCTGCTCGCTGCTGGCATAAAGGACGCGATCGCTGGCAAGCCTCAACTGAACACCGATCAGGTCAAGGAGGTTATGGCGGCATTTGAAAAAGATATGCAACAAAAACAGAAGGCAGCAGGAGAGAAGAACGCGTCGGAAGGTGCGAAGTTCCTGGAGGAAAATAAAAAGAAAGAAGGCGTGAAAACGACGGCCAGCGGCCTGCAGTACAAAGTCATCAAGGAGGGAACGGGACCGCAACCGAAAGAGACCGACACGGTGACGGTGAATTATCGCGGGACGCTTATTAACGGCACCGAGTTCGACAGCTCGTACAAACGCGGACAACCTGCGACTTTTCCGCTTAATGGCGTAATCAAGGGTTGGACGGAAGGACTCCAGCTGATGAAGACGGGATCAAAATATCAAGTCTTCGTTCCGCCAAATCTTGCCTATGGCGATCGCAACGTGGGCCCTGATATCGCTCCCAATTCGACTTTAATTTTTGAAGTGGAACTGCTCGGCGTCAAACCTCCGCAGAGCGCCGCGAGCCCCGCTCCCGCTCCCGCCGTATCGCCGAAATAATTGTAGGTGCGGCGAGCACCGGATCCTTTACAAGGCAGGCGCCTGGCGCAAGCTACATCGGCAATCAGCCCGCAGTGGCTGCCTCCCATTGTAGCAGCGGCGCGTCGCCCCAAAGGCTCTCCAAGCTATAAAAGGCGCGTTTTTCCCGGTGGAAAACGTGGACGACCACCTGCAAATAATCGAGCACGATCCAATGGCTGGCCGGAAATCCGTCGACTGCCACGGGTCGGATCGAATGGTCCTGGCGCAATCGCGTTTCAATTTCATTTGCGATCGCCTTGAGCTGGGGCTCCGATGTCGCGGAGCAAATCACAAAAAAATCGGTAAACGTTGAGATCGCACGCAGATCCAAGACGGCAATCTCTTCGGCTTTTTTATTCGAGGCCAGTCCTGCGCAGGTTTTTGCTAAGTTTTCCGGGGTTATTTCGGTTGCTCCTGGTAAAGTTTTTCATGTCGAATGATGTCTTCGACTGCTTGCGGTACGAAATAGCGAATTGACTTGCCGGAAGCAACCCTGTTTCTGATTTCCGTGGCGGAAATGTCGATCCTGCGACAGATGACCTCGTAAGAGTAATTGGACGGCCTGCCGGTGCGATCGAGAACCACAAAGCGCACTATCTTTGCTAGCTCGGCGAAGCGATGCCACTTGGCGAGCTCGGTCACATTGTCTTCGCCGATCAGACAGTAAATCTCCGCGTCGCGCTCGCGGCATTGGATATCTTCGACGGTGTCGATCGTGTATGAAGGCGGTGGCCGGCGTAGCTCGCAATCGTCAACCGCAAATCCGATTTCGTCTTTGGTCGCGGCCCGTAACATCGACAAGCGTATTTCCCCGCTCGCAACGGGACCGGATCTCTTAAAAGGGGAAACCGCAGCCGGCACGAAAATAACTTTTTGTAAGTGGAGCGTCTCGAGCGCTTCGCGCGCGAGGATGAGATGCCCGTGATGAATCGGGTCGAACGTGCCGCCGTAGATTGCGATTCTCATTTACGTTATTCCGAGCGCAGGGCAGGGAGCGAAGCAAACGGAACGGAGTCGAGGAATTCCGCGATGCGCCCTTTCATTATTTCCAGAAGATTTCCCACTGCCCTTTGGGCCCCGTCGAAATGAGATGAAAAAATCGGGATAACTGGCGTTTTTTTGTTTTCTCGGCGCAAAATCGACATCTAGTTTCGAAAGTATGAAGAGTGATTCGCTCGGTCAATTGATTCTCACGGGCGTTCCCGGCCTGCGCCTCGACGTGGAGACGGAGAAATTGTTTCGGCGAATCCAGCCCGGCGGCTTTATTCTCTTCGCTCGCAACATCGAGAGCGCACCGCAACTGCGCAAACTAATCGATGATCTGCGCGGCCTGAGCGAAATCGAACCGATTATCACGATCGATCAGGAAGGTGGACGCGTCTCGCGATTGCGTTTAATCGGGAACGAGCCACCAAATGCGCAACAATTGCGGGACAAGGACGATGTCGATCTTATCAAGCGGCACGGCGACATCACCGGACGTTTGCTGCGGCTGTTCGGTTTCAATCTCGATCTTTGCCCAGTGCTCGACATTTCTTTTGATGACGATGCGGATAATTCACTGCGCGGCCGGTGCTATGGAAAAACGGTCGAGCAGGTCGTTGACAATGCTGGTGCATTTAACGAAGCGATGAGAGGGCAGGGGATCGCAAGCTGTGGCAAACATTTTCCCGGTTATTCAGCGGCAGCCGTTGATGCGCATCACGAATTGCCAAAGATCGAGCGCACCCGCGAAGAATTGGATCGCCAAGAGCTCGCCGTTTTTCGTGCATTTGTCGACAAAATCGACAGCATGATGACTTGCCATGGCTGGTATCCGTGTTTCGAAGCGAAGAGAACGCCCGCCACCTTGTCGCATCGCGTCGTAACGGAATTGCTACGCGAGGAAATGGGCTTCGACGGTCTGATCATGACCGATGATCTCGACATGGGTGCGATCCTGAATGAGTACGGCCTTGAAGAGACAATTCGCCTCGCGATCGCCGCAGGAAATGATCTGGCCATGATCTGCCATCGCATTCCAGAGATTGTGAACGTGCACGGAATTCTCGGCACGTTGCCGCCCGAGCAAATCGATCGTGCACTGGAGAACGTGGCCCGCTTCAAGGAAAAAATTTCGCTGCCGGGTAAATTCTCCGAAGCAACCTTTCGCACGATCGACAAAGAAATCTGGGACCTCCGTGTTGCCGTCCTTGGCGAAGAACGGGCGAAGCAGCGGAGTCCCGAAGATGCCAGGCGCTCGCCGGTTGAGACGTACTAAGCCTTTCTGCGTCTGGGTTGCGTCTTAAAGAGAATGTCGCGTCCCACGAGGTAAAGCAGGACTGAGAGAACGATAAATGGAATCAGGGCAAGCAGATCGGCGTAAGCGCCGTTGAAGAACGGATTTTGCGCCGTTGACCATTCTTCGATCCGCCTGCTTATCCCGACAAGACTGGGCACACCAGCCATGAATGCGATCACGATTCCGGCAAGCGCACCGCCCGCGATGTACCCGGAAGCAAGCAACACGCCCGGACTTTTATCGCCTTCCGCGGTCAGTTCAACGTCGGACAGATTTTTATGGCGGAACTTCACCTTTAAATAGCGATCAACTAACAAGCGAATCATTCCGCCGATAAAGATTGGGCTGGGGGATGAGAGCGGCAAATAAACGCCGACTGCAAACGCAAGCGACGGAATGCCACTCATTTCCAGCACGATCGCAATCATCACGCCGAGTAGCACAAGCGCCCAGGGCAATTTGTGACTGAGAATGCCTTTGATGATGTAAGACATCAGTGTGGCTTTGGGAGCGTCGAACTTGGTTACAGCCGAACCATCGGGTCTGAGTCTGTGTGTTCCGTTGATTCCAGGATCAACAAGGTAAACGGGAACGCCTTGATCATTCACCAGGTAGCGCTCTGCAGATCTCCCGGCGGGATCGATATGCTGCCAGACTCGATATGTGTTTTGATCTGACGCCGCCTGCGGGCCTTGCAATTTCTCCGCGCGTCCGAGTTCGTTGGCTGGTGCGTGCAGACCGGATTCAGTTCCGGTTACTGGCACGTAAACTGTGGAAGCATCGTTTAATTTTAACAGGATTGGTCCGAGTGCGATTGCGGAAGCGAGTGCGCCGCAAAGGATCGCGATCTGTTGAAATTTTGGTGTCGATCCAACCAGGAACCCGGTTTTCAAATCCTGCGACGTGGTGCCGCCATTGGAAGCAGCAATGCAGACAATTCCGCCGATGGAAAGCGCGGTGACGAAGTAGTGCGGGCCGGTCCAGCCTACGATTAGAAAAACCAAACAGGTCAGGAGCAAAGTGGCTACCGTCATTCCCGAAATCGGGTTCGAAGAGGACCCGATCTCGCCCGTCAATCGCGACGAGACCGTGACGAAGAGGAAACCGAACAGCACGATCAGAAATGCACCGAGCAAATTCCCGCGCAGATTCAATTGGGGCACCGCCGTAATGACAGCGATGATGAGAAGGCAGCCGCCAATGACGACGCGCATCGATAAATCGCGATCGGTGCGTGGCGCGTGTTCGCGCGATCCATGGTGCCCGAGCAGGTCAGACAGGCCGCCTCTCAGTCCGTGCCAGATGGTCCGAATCGAGCAAAACAGGCTGATGATTCCGCCTGCGGCTACGGCTCCCGCTCCTATGTAAAGAACATAGGCGCCACGAATGTCGTTCGGGCTCATTTGGCTGATCAGCTTCCCGCCGGTTTCCGGCGGAAGAACCGTTGTCAATCCTTCGCCGAAAAACTTAATCGCCGGGATTAGTACCAGATACGCGAGCACACCACCGCCGCACATGATCGAAGCGATGCGTGGCCCGATGATGTAACCCACGCCGAGGAGTGCCGGCGAAATCTCCGCCGCGATCGAGCCAGCTTTGAGTGGCGCGCCGAATATTTTCTCTGGCGTGTCCTTCCACATTTTGAACGCACCCATGGCAGCCTGATACAGCAAACCGATGCCGAAACCCAAAAAGATGACTTTTCCGCCGCCCGCAGCCTCTTGGTTCACGATCTCGGCATTGGCAGTAGTATGAGTTTTGTCTGCCACCTCGAGCGATTCTTTCGAAGCTGCGGCTTTAAGAACTTCAGCGCAGGCCGTTCCCTCGGGATATTTCAGAATTCCGTGTTCGGCGACGATTAGTGCGCGACGCAGCGGAATCATCATTAAGATTCCGAGTAATCCGCCCAGCACTGCGACGAGCATCACCCGGGCGATTTCGAGGTCGAACCCGAGAATCATGATCGCCGGCATGGTCACGCCGAGTCCAAACGCGATCGATTCCCCAGCGGAGCCGGCGGTCTGGACGATATTGTTTTGCAAAACGTTTGCGTCATGAAATCCGAACTTTGAGAAGATGCGAAAGATGGTGATGGAAATCACGGCCACCGGAATGGAGGCGCTTACTGTTAATCCGATTTTGAGCACGAGATAAAGCGACGATGCGCCGAAAATAATTCCAAGAACCGTGCCAGTGAGCAGATGGAACAGCGTCAACTCCGGCAATTGTACCGATGGCGGAATGAACGGCTTGAAATTGGCGGCGAGTGGATTGGTTGGCCGCGCGCCAACGATGTCAGGATATTCCTGCGGCGGATTCGCGATATCGACGGTCGCCATCTCCAAGAGGTTTGAGAAAAAGCGCGAAAAGCGCAAGCGCGCTAAAGAACCTCGCCCGGTTTAAGACGAAGTGAATCCACTTGCCAAATTTTCCGAAGAGGTTCTTTCGAAAGATCGATGAGGAAATCTGGGACCTGCATGTGGCGGTGCTCGGTAAATAGCGCGCCACCATAGGTAGCCGGGAAGACACCAAACGATCGCCGGTGGAGATTTTTTGATCTGTCGCCCAACAATGCGGACTTTGCAGGGGGACGGACAAGGTGGCTGTGCTACGAGGTCAAATCTTCGGTGGCGATGCGAGCAGGACATCGCGCCGGTGAGAGAACGCATACGGTCTTGACCCCTCCGGCGATTTCACACTATCCTTCGCCCTCGTCGGTCGCCCGCGTACCATTACAATGGAGCCTAACTATGCCGAGAATCAGGTCGTGAGCGTCGGCCAACCAACCCGCGCGAAGGGGCCCGCCGAACTTACCATTCGTGGCATGATCATCGGCGTCATTATCACATTGGTATTCACCGCGGCGAACGTGTACTTCGGGCTCAAGGCTGGTCTTACTTTCTCGACATCGATTCCGGCGGCGGTGATTTCGATGGCCATCCTGCGCGGTTTCCGCGACTCGACTATTCAGGAAAACAACATTGTGCAGACGGTCGCCTCCGCCGCGGGCACGCTGTCGTCGATCATCTTCGTGCTGCCCGGTTTGATCATGATCGGCTGGTGGACTGGTTTTCCGTTCTGGATCTCGTTCGCGATTTGCGCGTTGGGCGGCGTTCTGGGCGTGATGTATTCGATCCCGCTGCGCCGCGCGTTGGTGACTACGTCTGACCTGCCCTATCCCGAAGGCGTCGCCTGTGCCGAGGTGCTGAAGGTGGGCAGTACCGGTGATACCGCGCATGCTTCCGACATTGA
>WNGF01000795.1_pt1 | contig 48072 bp, 44 predicted proteins | sample 5400641 | NCBI WGS metagenome assembly WNGF01 (sample SAMN13153371, study PRJNA577476) | soil metagenome | isolation source: 80 cm soil or saprolite under grassland replicate 2 | place: USA:California | collected 2016-06-15 | reverse complement strand
AGGTCCTAGGCGATGCCGAATTCGAGCGTCTTTGGGAACTGGGTCGACAGATGTCATTAGAGGATGTCTTGGCGCTCGCGACGGAGAGTTGAGGAGGCGCGACCAAAGAGCATCGGCATGCGTCTCTGTCTCTTGATCGGCAACCAAGGCGGATGAGCCTCCGGCGCTCAGGATGGCTGCCGCCCGGGAGTGCAAGTCGTAGAGAATGCGGTTGCCGTTACTGGAGGGGTGATCCCGTGTGGATCTACGTCCGGGCGTGCCGAATGGCCTGCCATCACCTCCTTCCTGGGCGCGTTTTGCCGAACGCTTCCGGTTGGAAGGTGATTGGGGGCTTGGCCTTCGGGCACGGCCGCCCGAGCCGAGCGAGAGACGCTCGGTTCCGTCAGCCCTAATTCTCCGCCGTCGGAGTTGGACCCTTGGCGGGCCGGCAACTCGAAGCACTCGGAGATCTGAATCGCACTGGGTTTGATGGAGACTCGGGACGTTGGGGTTACGCCACCTCCTCTCCGTCGACCAGGCCCGATAGTACGCCTGCTCGAACTCCGCCGGGGGGGATGCCCCCACACGCACCGTGGAGGCGTCTCTCAGACAAGGAGAGTCCTGAGCCGGGGTAACCGATCCCCCCTTCCAAGTCCCGCCGAGAACCGTTCGGCTACATCTGCATCGAGTACTCGCTCCGGCGGTACCGCATGAGGGCGAACATCGCCACGAACGTCGAGACGCAATAGGGCCCGCACCACGCGTTCTTGGTGACTGCGAACCACACCAAGCACAGGAACGGGATTACCGGGAGACCATCACTGCGCCCCATCTCGTAGGAGTGCTTCCACCCCATGCCCCGGAACAGGATCCAGGCCACCATGGGCGAAGCCTTTCGCGCGGACTGTCTCGGGCTCGCCTCTCCGGGAAACCACCGCGCGTACACTCGCCGCAGGAGGTTCCGAGAATGCACCACAGGACGGCCGATGGCCCGGAAACGACAGGGCGCGTCCTCCGCTGGGCGCGCTGGTACGACCTCGTCAGCCGAAAGATGTCCTTCGGGCGAGACCAGCTCATCCAGCTCGCCGCGCCGGCGCCCGGGGAGAACGTGATCGACGTGGGATGCGGCACCGGCACGCTTGCCATCGCCATCACCCCGAAGGTCACACCTGGCGAGGTGCACGGGATCGATGCGTCCCCCGAGATGATCGAGGTGGCGAGGAAGAAGTCGGCCAGGGCCGGCCCCGACGTCGATTTTCAGGTCGCCCTGATCGAGGCCATCCCGTTCCCGGACCAGTCGTTCGATCTCGTGACGAGTAGCCTCATGCTCCACCACCTGCCGGATGACCTGAAGCGCAAGGGCCTGGCGGAGATCCGGCGGGTCCTGAAATCAGGCGGCCGGTTCGTGGCGATGGACCTCGCGACCGAGAGCCATTCCCCGCTCGGCCATCTGCTTTCGGTCCTCGGCCTTGCCCGCGGCGGGAGCATGGTCGACAAGCTGGCGCCGATGATGAAGGACGCCGGCTTCAACCACGTCGAGACCATCGCGACGCGCTCCAAGAAGTTCGCCTTCATCAGGGGACATTGATCTGCGCTGTCGTGAGCGCGTTTCCGCGACATAGCAGGTGCGCTCACCGCCCGGTGTTCCGAGAGGCAGCACAGTCTTGTGAGGACTCTTCGAGATTCTTCAGACTTGAGGACCGACCGGACCAGATCCGACGATGAGTTCGGGTGCCGGTCGGTCTTGTGGTCGGGAGCCTGTTCGAGACAGAGGAGGAGGCAGATGGCCGATGCGCGGCAACCGGAGACGCGGAGCGAGCCAAGCAAGACCGTCAGACCGGGCGATGTCCCGACGGAGCGGCCGGCGGCGCTCGGCCGCCTCGATGTGCTGGTCGGGGAGTGGGAGACGGAGGCCTCGTTCGAGGCCGGGTTCTTCGGCCCCGGCAGTCCCCCGGTGACCGGGAGTGGCCGCACCACGTTCCACTGGCTTGAAGGGGAGTTCTTCCTGATCCAGCGCGCCACCGCGGAGGACCCCGCCGCGCCCAGCGCGATCATGATCATCGGTCCGGGCGAAACCCCGGAGACCCTCGAGCAGCACTACTACGACTCGCGAGGTGTGGCCCGCGTCTACCAGATGAGCCTGAACGAGGGTGTCTGGAAGATCTGGCGAGAGGCCCCAGGGTTCTGGCAGCGGTACAGGGGCGCGTTCTCCGATGACGGAAGGACGATCAAGGGCGCCTGGGAGAAGTCGGCTGACGGCTCGGAGTGGAAGCACGATTTCGAGCTGAACTACATCAAGGTGGAATAGAGGCGAGGAGGGGACGGGGGGGCCGCGGGAGTGGGAGAACCAGGCACGAACGTCGAAGGAACCGGCACGGTTTCGTGCCCGGAAGGAGAAGGGGAGAAGAACGATGGGTTCGCTGGTTGTGGGAACGTTTCTGACTCTCGACGGCGTCATGCAGGGACCTGGTGGTCCTGATGAGGACCGCACCGGCGGGTTCGCTCACGGCGGATGGTCCGTCGGCTACTGGGACGCCCCCATGGGGAAGATCATCACGGAATGGACCGCGAAGGCGGGTGCGCTCCTCCTCGGACGGACGACCTACCAGATCTTCGCGGCACACTGGCCGCACGTCCCCGACGACGACCCGGTCGGTGCGGTGTTGAATCGGGTCCCCAAGTACGTGGCCTCCACCACCCTGAAGACGGTGGAGTGGAACAACTCGACCCTCCTCGAGGGCGAGGTGCCGGGCGCCGTGGCCACGCTCAAGGAGGGGCCGAGCGGCGAGATCCAGGTCCACGGCAGCTGGGGCCTCCTGCAGACCTTGATCGAGCACGACCTGATCGATGAGTATCGCCTGTGGACCTTCCCGGTCCTGCTCGGTAGCGGCAAGCGGCTGTTCGACAGGGGAACGATCCCCGCCGGCCTCGAGCTCATCGACAGCGCGACCTCTTCCACCGGCGTGGTCATCAACCGGTACCGTCGCGCAGTCGACATCAGATACGGCTCGTTCGCGGTCGACGAGCGAGGAGGAGTCGAGGCGCTGTGGGCCGAAGGGGACGAGCGCTGATCGAAAACCTGCGCTCCTGGCCCGTCTCCGGCTCTGGAGACCGGCACGAAGACCGACTTTCCCCGAGTCGGGCGAGCCTCAACAGATTCGACTGGTCGCTCTCTGGTCGCTGCGAGGTCCAACAACAATCAAAGATGACCGCGAGCGACCAAAGAGAAAGGGGCTCTTCTGACGAATCCGTGGGTCGGGAACCCGCCCTGATGTGAGCAACGCCGCCTCCCACCTACCCTTCTGGGCTGTTCAACGGTCCAGAGGCGAGGTGAGGAGGACGGCGTGCTCGGTATCAACGTATGGCGTCGCGTGCTCGGTGTCGACCGGGCCACGGTGATCGATTCGGTGGAGGTCGACGAGCGGGAGAATGCCGTCGTCGCCCACGTCCGGCCCCGGCGGCACTCCAAGCGCCGGTGCGGCCGGTGCGGGGCTCGGGCTCCCCTGTACGACCGGGCGAAGGCCGGCGACGATGGCGCGCCCTCGACCTCGGCACGGTGATGTGCTTCCTCGAGTCCGACGCCCCCCGGGTGGCCTGCCCAGAGCACGGTCCCACCGTGGCCCAGGTCCCGTGGGCCCGCCACGGGGCGGGCCACACCCGGGACTTCGACGACCAGGCCGCGTGGCTCGTCACCCACACCCCGAAGTCCGCGGTGTCGGAGCTCATGCGCATCGCCTGGCGCACCGTGGGCTCGATCATCGCCCGGGTCGTCGCCGACGGACGGGCGGCCCACGACCCTTCGAGCACCTGCGGCGCATCGGGATCGACGAGATCTCGTACAAGAAGGGCCACCGCTACCTGCTCGTTGTCGTGGACCACGACTGGGGACGGCTGGTGTGGGCGGCCCCGGGACGCGACAAGAAGACCCTGCGCGCCTTCTTCGACCTCCTCGGGGACGACCGGTGCACGAAGGTCCGCCTGGTCAGCGCAGATGCGGCCGAGTGGATCGACGAGGTGGTGGCGGAGCGGTGCAAGAGGGCCGTCGTGTGCACCGACGGGTTCCACGTCGTCCAGTGGGCCACCGACGCCCTCGATGAGGTCCGCCGTGAGGTGTGGAACACGGCCCGCCGCCAGGGCATGCGGGCCTATGCCCGCGAGCTCAAGGGTGCCCGCCACGCCCTGTGGAAGAACCCCGAGGACCTCACCGAGCGCCAGGAGGCGAAGCTGGCCTGGATCTCCGCGGCCAACACCCCCCTCTACCGCGCGTACCTGCTCAAGGAGCAGCTGCGGGTAGCCATCCGGCTGAAGGGCCGGCGAGCCATCGCCATGATCCACGCCTGGCTGGCCTGGGCGCAACGAAGTCGGATCTCGGCCTTCGTCGAGCTGGGCCGGAAGGTCCGCAAGAACCTCCCGGGGATCGAGGCGGCCATGCGCCACGGTCTGTCCAACGCGCTCATCGAGTCCACGAACACGAAGCTGCGGGTCCTTCACCGGATGGCCTTCGGGTTCAAGAAGCCCGAGCATCTCGTCGCCCTCGCGCTGCTCGATCGGGGCGGTTACTGCCCCCCGCTACCAGGACGCGGGGCTGCCTGATGGACCCACGGATGCGTCAGGAGAGTCCCTTTTCGCCTCTCGGGACTCGAGGGCGCGATCGCCGTCGTGCCTGGTCAGGGGTGAATTCTCTCCGCTCAGGATTCGGGGCGACCAGCGGATCCAGTCCGCTGCAACCACGTCTGACCTGGGGCGGGGCCGCGATGGGGCCGCACGTGCAGAGGAAACCCGGCGGCTCCCGCGTCGAGCCGTTGCCAGGTCGGCATGATCGCTAGGTGGTCGGAGGGGTCGGCGCCGCATCGGCCCGAGCGTTTGGCACGTGACCGCACGCTCGGTGCCGATGCCGTCGACCTATCTGACGAACCCGTCGGTCCCACGGGCGCTCCTTCCCGCGGGTGAGGGAGGTAGTGGCGGGTGATGAGGCCGCGACGAGGTCCCGTCTGGAGCGAACGCCTACCTTGTCGAATCGACTTCAGGACGTCCTGATGGCGAGACTCCCGACGGACCAGAAAGGACTCGCAAGAAGCTCATATGAAGCGCGACCGGGGTATGGGAAATTCGTCCGCCGACGCGTACACGCCGGCAGATAGTCCACCGAACAATGCCGCGCCACGGGCGGCGGCCTCGGAGATATCGGGCCAGTCGAAGGGTCCCTGGACGGCGCGCTTGATCGCTCTGTAGGCCTCGCTGCGGGCCCATCCGCCCGTGACGACGAGCCGCTCCGTTCTCCCCGCGATGTCGTCGACCGAGGACACGATCCGAGCGCTCTCGCTCGCGGCGGCCTCCATGGCCGCCCGCCAGACCGCCCCGGGAACCACCTCGGCGCCGATCCCGGTGATCGTTGCGATGTCGCCGGCGATGTCCGTGACGAGGAGGCCGCCCGCCCGCTCGGGCACGGCCGTCGCGTCCTCATCCAGGGCCGCTCGTCGTTCCCCTGCGTCATCGGCGCCCAGGAGCCGGAGGAACCGATGCAACGCGAGCCCGGCCTTGAAGAACCCGAGGAGGGCCGCCCGTCCCGGCAGGACGTGACAGCCACCCGTGAGCCCGCGTGCCGTCGCGGACTCGATCGTGTCGCGGTCGACCGGCGTGGGGATCGCTCGGAGCATGGCCTCCGCCGTGCCGCAGGAATCCAGGGTGTCACCGGCTCCCGTCGCGCCCGCGCCGGCCGCTCCACAGGGCTGGTCGTGGCCCGCCACCGTCAGCACCGCGCCGGCCAGCTCGGGGATCCTCGTGACCCGCCCGGCCGCGGTTCCTGCCTCGACCAGGACTGGCATGGACCGGGCCGACAGCCCCGCCCACTCGAGGCCCGTCGACCACCAGCCACGGGTGGTGACCTCGAGGAACCCGATCCGCGACGCCAGCGAGAGCTCCGCCACTTCCTCGCCGCCCAGCCAGCGGACGATCCATTCGGCGACGCTCAGCCAGCGGCGCCCTCGTCCAGGGGTGGCCACCCCGGCCCGGAGCGACGCGTACTTCGCAATGGTCCAGGCAGACCCCAACGGCAACCCCGTGTGCCGTGCGAACTCGGCGGCTCCGATCTCGGCTCCGATGCGCTCTGCCTCATCTGATCCCCTGGAGTCGTGCCAGGCGATCCCCGTCGCGAGGGGCGCGCCATGTGCGTCCAGGAGGACTCCCGTCTCGCCCATGCTCGTGACCCCGACGCCGAGCACCGCCCCCTTGGGGGCCGTCGACAGCGCATCGAGTGCGGCCGCGGCCGCGGTCTCGGCGAGGGCCAGGGGGTCGACCTCCGCTCCTGTCGGTACGGGCCTCCACGGTGTGAGGCGCCGCCCATGCGCGACCTCCGTGCCGTCCGGGGTCGCGAGGGCGGCCTTGCATGTCGTCGTACCGACATCGATCCCCAGCAACAGCTCCATGGCCCATCCGATCCGGCTCGATCGGCCGAACACGGGGTCGGCTCGCGCCCAGGAATGTGGGAACGTTATCATCCGGGCTCGTCCCGAGGAGGAGCCCCACGTGAGATCGATCCAAGCATGGCGCGCCCTGGCCAGTCCAGCACCCCAGCCTGAACGCTTCAGAGGACTGGTCCTCTTCCACACCCTGACCGAGACCGACGACCCCTCGGACCTCGAGATCCTCGCAGTCTTCTTCGATGCGGGAGCGCGAACGTTGCCCCACGCCCACGCCACCGCGCAGCTGCTGTACTTCCTGGAGGGGGAGGGGATCGTCGGCACAGAGGAGGAGCGAACGCTGTTCCGCGCGGGGCAGATGGCCTTCATCCCGCCGGGTGAGTGGCACTGGCGCGGGGGGACCCCGGCGACCGCGGCCTGTCATCTTTCCATCCGCCCCGGCGGCCCGACCTCCTGGCCACCGGAGGTTCCGATCTTGGACTGGGAGACCTACACGGCCGGCGCCGGAACCAGTCCGTGACGAAGCTCCCCGGTTCTGTCGTTCCACCAGGCCGGCCCGGCGATCAATCGAGGCCTCCAATCGAGCGAGGCGTCTACTTCGACGGCTGGCTCCCCCGCCAGCACAACTACCACCCTAGCCATCCGGCACGCCGGCTCCGCATGATCGACGATCTCATCGACTACCGGGCGACCATGCTGGTGTGGGCTGCCCTCGGCGGTGGCTCCCTCTCCTTGCCGTACCTCGAACAGGAGGCCTGGCAAGGCAATAGTCCGAGGTTCCGCCTCTACGGGTTCGTGAACGACAGCGAGTTCATCGCCGAGTGCCGGAAGCACGGGATCAGGGTGCTCGGGATCGTAGGGACGAGCTTGGAGGAGCCCTCGCGCCGCGCGCTCTTCGAGCATCGACGCACGATCCGCCTCGAGCATGCCTCGGCGTTCGAGCCGGGGGTGCTTCCGATGGGGCCACAGGTCTCGTTCGATCCGCCGATCGACGCGATGGTCAATCTCGTGCGGCTCGAACGGGGAGCGGCCGTCCACATCATCCGCTATGACCAGGAAGAGGCAATCGACTCGGTCCCGGTCCTCCCGTCGCTCGAGATGCGGGTCCGCCTGCCGAGGCCGTTCTTCAACGTCACCGCAGTGAGCCCGGACGGCAATCTCAAGGCCCGCGTGCATACCGCGGGCGGTGAACACCGGCTCACGCTCCGCGACGTTCCCCTCTACTGCATCCTGTGGCTCCGGTGAGAGGCGGGCCCAAGGTCCGGGCGACTTCGATCGCCGTCGATCCCGATGACGAGCTGGCGGCCGAGATACCAGTGCGCAGGGCCGTGGAGCGTCTTCGGGAGGCGCTGGTCGGAAGGGGTTTCCCCGTGCGCATGCTTCGGCGGTTCGACGCCGACGACCCCTCGTCAGGGAGGGTGCTGGTGGCGGGGCGGGGATCCTCTGTCGCCCGGGCGATCCTCTCGAGGGCGGAGACGACCATCCCCTCCAGGCCCGAGGCGCTCGGGCTCGTGCCGGGCCAATTGATGGGGAAGCAGGTGCTGCTGGCCTGTGGGGCCGATGTCCGTGGACTCGTCTACGCCGTGTTGGAGGTGGCGGATCGGGTCGTCCACGCAAGGGACCCGATCGCCGCCATGCGGATCGACAAACCGATCGTCGAGGAACCCGCCAACGCGGTTCGAAGCGTCGCACGGCTGTTCACGAGCGAGCTCTACGACAAGCCCTGGTTCCACGACGAGGCCCTCTGGCGCCGCTACCTCTCGGAACTCGTTGCCCAGCGCTTCAACCGGTTCAGCTTGACCCTGGGACTCGGCTACAACCTCCCCCGACGGGTCACCGACACGTACCTGTACTTCGCCTATCCCTTCCTCGTCCCCGTCCCGGGCCACGCCGTGCGGGTCCGCGGTCTCCCCGATGAAGAGCGCGACCGCAACCTGGAGATGCTCCGGTTCGTCTCGGAGGAGGCGGCCGCGGTCGGCCTCGACTTCCAGCTCGGTCTGTGGACGCACGCGTACGAGTGGGTCGACAGCCCGGACGCCAACTACACGATCCAGGGCCTTCGGCGGAACGACCACGCGGCGTATTGCCGGGATGCGCTGAGGGTGCTTCTGGAGGCCTGTCCAGCGATCGGGGGCCTCACCTTCCGTGTCCACGGCGAGAGCGGGATCCCCGAGCGGAGCTGGTCGTTCTGGAAGGCAGTGTTCGACGGCGTGGCGGCCTCGGGCCGGCCCGTGGGAATCGACCTCCACGCGAAAGGGCTCGACCGGGAGACGATCGAGATCGCGCTGGCCACGGGAGCCCCGGTGACGGTGTCCCCCAAGTTCGGGGCGGAGCACATGGGCCTTTCCTACCACCAGGCGGCCATCCGCGAGATGGAGCGGCCGCACGAGGTCGAACGGCGCCCCGCCACGGAGCGGGGACGATTGATGGCGGTCAGCGAGGGGAGCCGGCCGTTCACCCGGTACGGCTACGGCGATTTCCTCCGGGAGGACCGACCGTACGACGTGGTCTTTCGCATCTGGCCGGGCACCCAGCGCCTGCTCCTGTGGGGAGATCCCGCGATGGCGGCCGGATACGGACGCGCTTCGGCCATCGCGGGGAGCCAGGGATTGGAGTGGTGTGAGCCGCTGTCGTTCCGGGGCCGAGAGGGCTCAGGGACCCCCGGGTCGCGCGACGGATACGCGGATCCGTCCCTCTCCGCGGCTGACGACTGGGAAAAGTACGGCTACGCGTACCGGCTCGTCGGACGGCTGACCTTCGATCCCGACGCCACGCCCGAGACGTGGCGCCGATACCTGCGTGCCAAGTTGGGCCCGGCGGCGGGGGCCGCGGAGGCCGCGCTCGCGAACGCGAGTCGGATCCTCCCTCTGGTGACGACGGCACACCATCCGTCGGCGTCCAACAATTTCTTCTGGCCCGAGGTCTACACCAACATGCCGATCGTCTCGCGGGGGGGTCGAACCCGCCCGCACCCCTACGCGTTCGACACGCCGAGCCCGGCCCGGTTCGGCACGGTCAGCCCCCTCGACCCGGAGATGTTCTCCAGCGTGGAGGGATTCGTCCGCGAGGTGCTCTCGGGCGAGCACAGTGGCCGGTACTCACCGCTCGACGTCGCCGGATGGCTCGAGGAGCTCTCGGGACAGGCGGCGGACCATCTCGCCGAGGTGGAGTCAGCGCTCGAGGATCCGACCGACCCGGAGGCCCGAAGGCTCCTGGTCGACGTCTCGGTCCAGGAGGCGCTCGGTCGCTTCTTCGCCGGGAAGCTTCGCGCCGCGGTCCACTATGAGCTCTTTGCTGGCCTCGGCAGCCCACGTTCCCTGCGGATGGCCTTGGAGGCATATCGAGGAGCCAGGGCGGCCTGGGCCCAGGCCGCCCACCGGGCCCGAGGGATCTATGTCGACGACCTGACCTTCGGCCCCCAGCCCCATCTCCGAGGGTCCTGGGCGGACCGGCTGGGGGCGATCGACCAAGACGTCGAGGACATGGCGGCTCTCACTCCATCACTGCCTTCGGGAACCGAAGCGGCGAGCGACCAGGGCGGTCTGGGGCTGGAGGCGTATCCGCGACGGCCGGACGCAGAGATGCGCCACGTCCCCCCGAGGTCGTTTCGTCCGGGTCGGGACATCCCAATCGCGGTCGAGGTCAGCCGGGGTGAGGAGGGGAAGGTCGCCGCGGCACGACTGCGGTACCGGCACATGAATCAGTCCGAACGATACGTGGAGGTCGAGATGACCCGGGAGGCGGAACGCTTCGTCTCCACGATCCCCGGGGGCTACACAGGCTCCCCATACGCGCTCACGTACTTCTTCGCGTTGCGGGGCGCGAGCGGCTCCGCGTGGCTGTATCCGGGCCTGGGATTCGACCTGTCGAGCCGACCGTACTTCGTCCTGCGCGCTACTGCGTTGCGTTCGAAGACCTGAGAACGATACCATACGAGGCTGTCACCGGAGGAAGGGGAGACGGCCGGGAGTTCCCATGAGGTGCGGCGCCCGCGAGGATGGGCGCGAGGCGTGCCGGGCAGTGGCGTCGTTCGCCGGGAAGGGGTGAGCCATGAGATGGCAGCGGTTGGCCAGCGCGCTGGCCGTGGTTGCAGTCATCGGGGCGGGCTGCAGTGGAGGCAGTCCCAAGACGACTTCATCGGGGCCCCCAGGCCAGACGGCCCAGTCTCATGAAGAGGTGACGCTCGACTTCTGGGTGACCGAAGAGGGACAGGACGAGTTCCTCGACGCCCTCGTCAAAGGATTCGAAGCGAAGTACCCGTACATCCACATCAACCTCACGGCGTTCCCCGAAGACAACTACGGGACGAAGATCGAGACGGCGATTGCAGCCGGCAACCCACCGGATCTTGGTGCGATCGCAAACCTCCGATGGCTGCGGGAGGGCAAGGTGCTCCCCCTGGACGACCTGGTCAAGTCAGATGGGATCGACCTGTCCTCGTACAACTCCTCGATCATCGGCGACACGACGCACGTGAACGGCGAGTTCGGGTGCGAGTTCCAGGGGAAGCTCTACTGCCTCGGCTCGTACCTGGGTGCGGTGGGAGTCTTCTACAACAAGGACATGTTCGAGGCCCACGGGATCACACCTCCGGCGCCATACCCCCCGATGAGCATCGACCAGTTCGTCGACACCGCCTGCACGCTCACCGACAAGGACAAGGGGATCTGGGGCGGGGCATACGGCTACCCGGTGACGGTGCTGCCCTGGGAGACGGAGTTCAGCGAGGACGGTCGCGAGGCGATCGTGAACAGCCCGACGGCGGTGCATGCCTACGACGTCATGGCCAAGGGCATCCGCGAGGGCTGCGCACCCAGCCTCAGCACCATGGATCCGTGGGAGCAGGGGGCCGACTACTTCTCGCAAGGGAAGCTCGGGATGGTGGTCACCGACCTCCAGTCGTTCAAGAAGATCGAGAAGGCCGGGATCAACTACGGAGTCACGTTCCCCCCGACGGCCGACTCCGTGGAGCCCTTCCTCCAGACCTGGACGGACACCTTCTGCGTGTTCGCGGGCACGGAGCATCCCGACGAGGCCAAGCTGTTCATCGCGTACCAGACGACCGAGGGCCAGCGCCTGCGCGTGCAGGTGACCGGCGACATGCCGATCAGCACCGCCGTGGCCGACAAGATGAACTGGGCCGGAGGGATCCCGGGTCGGGAAGAGGCCCTGCAGGTCGTCCCCCACGCCCGTCCCGCGGTCTTCATCCCCAATCGCTGGGACACGGTCGGAGCCGTCTTCGAGGCCTTCGACAAGATCGTAGGGGGCGAGTCCGCGCAGCAGGCTCTCGACGACGCGGAGCCCAAGGTCCAGGCCGACCTGGACAAGGCGTGGAAGGAATGGGACGCGGGATAGCGGTTTCGCGGTAGGTCGCCGGCCTCGTGAGGGCCGGCGACCGCCTGTGCGACGAGGTCAGGGAGGGCGGTTCCTTGATCACAGTGAAGGCGCGAGGCCGTCGATCCGGTATCGGCCGACTGGCGCGCCGCGAGGAGAGGTCAGCCTACCTGTTCCTCCTCCCGTGGCTGGGTGGCCTCCTGGCGTTCTGGATCGTGCCCATTCTGTGGTCGATCGCCCTGAGTGGCAGCGACTGGGACATCATCTCTTCGCCGCACTGGGTGGGGCTGGCCAACTTCAAGGAGATGCTGTTCGACGACCGTCACTTCTGGCTGGCCATCCGGGTGACGCTGAAGTACATGCTGCTCTCGGTGCCGCTGTACATGGTGGTCGGCCTTCTTCTGTCGCTTCTGCTCAACCTGAAGATTCGGGGGATGAACGTCTTCCGGACGATCCTGTTCATCCCCTCGGTGCTGAGCGGCGTGGCGGTGGCCGTCCTGTGGGTCGCGCTACTCAACCCCGACGTGGGCGCGCTGAACGAGGTCCTGCGGGCGATCGGCATCCACAATCCCCCGCGCTGGCTGGCCAGCCCGACGTGGGCCGTGCCGTCCGTCGTGCTCATCGGCCTGTGGGGCGTGGGAGGGGGAGCGATCATCTGGCTGGCTGGCCTCCAGAACATCGGGGCACAGCTGTACGAAGCCGCGCTGCTCGACGGAGCGGGGCCCTGGGAGCGGTTCCGGTACGTGACCTTCCCCATGCTCACACCGACCCTGTTGTTCGTGCTGCTGACCAGCCTCATCGATGCGTTCCAGGTGTTCGACACTGCATTCATCGTGTCCGGAGCTCAAGGGGCGGTCGGAGACTCGCTTCGCTTCTACCTCTTGAACGTCTGGTACGAGGGGTTCCAGAACGGCCGCCTCGGCTATGCCTCGGCGGAGTCCTGGGTGCTCGTGCTGGCTGCGGCCTTCGTCATCCTGCTGATCTTCAAGACCTCGGGTCGGTGGGTCTACTACGAGTACGACCCCGAACGGGAGCGGTGAGTGTGAGAACGGTCGAGGCCGCCCCCACCGTCGGAGCGCCGAGAAGAGTTGTGCCCCGCCACAGCAAGTGGCGGGTGCGCCCTCGGCGCCTCCTCTTTCGCGTGAGCATGTACCTCGTGCTCCTCGCTCTCAGTGCCTTCATCCTCCTGCCGGCCGGCTGGATGCTGAACGCGGCGCTCAAACCGGACCTGGAGCCAGTATTCACTCCGAACCCTCAATGGTGGCCGACCCATTTCTGGCATTGGGAGAACTTCGGGCGCGTCCTCACGGGCACTGGGGTCAACGAGCCGTTCCCGTTCCTTCGGTACACGATCAACACGACGGTGATCGTCGTCGGGAACATCCTGGGGATCCTCATCTCGTGCTCGTTGGTCGGCTTCGCGTTCGCTCGCTTGCGGTTTCGCGGAAGCAAGGTGCTGTTCTACGTCCTGATCGTCACCATGCTGATCCCGTGGCAGGCGCTGATGGTTCCCCAGTTCCTGATGTTCTTCAAGTTCGGGTGGTACGGGTCCTACCTGCCGCTCATCGTCCCGTCGTTTGGCGGATTGGCGTTCTTCATCTTCCTGATCCGGCAGTACATGAGAACGATCCCCCGAGATCTGGACGACGCCGCCCGAGTCGATGGCCTGAACACCTGGCAGATCTTCTGGCGAATCATCCTCCCCCTCTCGACCCCGGTGCTCACCGTCTGTGCTGTGTTCACGTTCCTGTGGAACTGGAACAACCTGCTGGGACCGCTCCTGTATCTGGACAACCAGGACAAGTTCACGGTGGCCATCGGCCTGGCCAGCCTCGTACACCGATCCGACACCCCGTGGAACCTGATGATGGCCGCGAACCTGTTGTCGATCGTCCCGCCGATCGTCGTGTACTTCTTCGCGCAGAAGAAGCTGATCGGTGGGATCGCATCGGTCGGACTGAAGGGTTGATACACATGGAAGCGCTGCGACGTGCACGCTGTTCCGGGCGGGTGAGACGCGATGGCTGAGATCGTTCTCGGGGGCGTCACCAAGGTGTTCCGAGACGGAACCAAGGCCGTCAACTCAGTCGATCTCGAGATCCCAGACGGAAAGCTCGTCGTGCTGGTGGGCCCGTCAGGGTGCGGCAAGACCACCGTCCTCCGCATGGTGGCCGGACTCGAGGACATCACGGAAGGGGGCATCTGGATCGGCGACCGCTTGGTGAACGACCGCTCGCCCGGAGAGCGGGACGTCGCCATGGTGTTTCAGAACTACGCGCTCTACCCGCACATGACCGTGTACCAGAACATGGCCCTCAGCCTGAAGATTCACAAGGTCAAACGGGAGGAGATGGATCGGAGAGTCCGGGAGGCGGCTCGCATCCTGCGCTTGGAGGAACTGCTGGGGAAGCGTCCTCGTGAGCTCTCCGGAGGGCAGCGCCAACGCGTGGCCATGGGACGGGCCATCGTCCGTCAGCCCCAGGCCTTCCTCATGGACGAACCGCTGTCGAACCTCGACGCGAAGCTCCGTGTCGAGATGCGTGCCGAGATCCTGCGGATCCAGAAAGACCTCCAGGCGACGACGATCTACGTCACCCACGATCAGACGGAGGCGATGACCCTGGGAGACCGGGTTGCGGTGATGAACCGTGGGATCCTCCAGCAGGTCGACAGCCCACAGACTCTCTACCGACGACCGGCGAACCTCTTCGTGGCGGGATTCATCGGCTCTCCCGCGATGAACATGGTCGAGGCCACATTGACCGCCGCCAACGGCGAGCTCTTCGCGGAGTTCGGCTCGCACCGGCTCCGCGTGCCGGAGACGGTGGTCGCGGAGCAACCTGGCCTGCAGCGTGCGGTGGGCAGGCCCCTGGTCCTGGGGATTCGTCCGGAGGACATGGAGGACGCCTCGGTCGTCCCCGGGCAGCCGGCCCAAGGTCGGATGTCGGCGATTGTCGACCTCCGCGAGGACATGGGAGCCGAGGCCTACCTCCACTTCACGGTCGACGCACCGCCGGTGGTGACCGAGGACACGAGGGATCTCGCATCCGACCGCGGGACGGAAGTGCTCGAGGCGCTGGAAGAGCAGGCGAGCATTCGCAGCACGCCTTTCATCGCCAGAGTGACACCCGAGTCGCGGGTGCGGGAAGCGGAGAAGGTCGAGCTCTCCGTCGACACCAGGAAGCTTCACTTCTTCGACATCGAGACGGGTGAGGCGATCGACGGCACTCGCCGGACGGCCGCTGTGGACGCGGCTGGCTTGTACAGCGCCTGAAGAGAGAGGAGAGAACGAGGCCCAGGCTTGCCCCGGTAGCCCTGGGAACGTTCTCGGACGAGGTCTCGCCGGGATCGACGGGGCTCAACAGGAGGGAGGTGGACCATGGCGATCGAGACGATCCATGATGTGCTCGATCGCGCGCTCGCTGATGGAGACGGGATCCTTCGCCTGGAGCCCGCGTGGGTGGCCCGGGACTTCCTCCCGGCCGGTCGGCGTCTCGGGCTGCCCGAGAGCGCGTACGAGGTCGGCGAGCGGGGATTCATGACCGAGCGGTGGCTCGTGTCCACCACCCACGCCGACAACATGATCGGGCCCGATGACGAGGGACTGAGCTATCTGGTTCTCGACGGCCCGGACCGAATCACCCTCAAGGCGGCCGTCGAGGCCGATCCGGCCGCGATCCTTGGAAAGGAGTACGCGGCCACGCACGCCGGCCTGGGGAGGCTCGCCAAGATCTTCGACTACGGCGCCCGGCTTCCCCTTCACCTCCACCAGCGGCAACAGCATGCGGCGCTCGTGGGCCGGCAATCCAAGGACGAGGCGTACTACTTCCCACCGGAGGTGGACATGGGGCCCCACCCCGAGTCGTTCTTCGGCCTCCATCCATCGATCGCGGAGCAGCGGCAGTACGAGGTGCTGCTCCCGTATCTCGTCGATTGGGACAGCGATCTCATCCTCAGGCACACGAGGGGATACGTCCTGATCCCGGACGAGGGCTTCCATATCCCCTCGGGAGTGCTGCACGCACCTGGCAGCGCGCTCACGATCGAGTTGCAGGAGGACTCGGACGTCCTGGCGATGCTTCAGGCCCTGAATGCCGGGAGGATCATCTCCAAGGAACTGTTGTGGAAGGACGTCCGCCCCGAAGACCGTGAGCAGCATGGGGAGCGCTTCGTCCTGGAGCTGATCGACTGGGAGGAGAACGGCGACCCCTACTTCTACGAGCACCATCATCTCTCGCCGCGACTCATCGAATCGTCGCGCCAGCCCGGCGGTGAGCAGTCCTGGATCTACTACAACACCACGAAGTTCAGTGGGAAGAAGCTCGTCGTCAGGCCGGGGTCCTCCTACGTGGCGATCGAACGGGGCGTCTACAGCGTTCTCGTTTGGCGGGGGAAGGGAACGTTCGGAGACATCCCGGTGGAGGGTGGGAATCCGCAGATGGACGAGTTGCTGGTCACGCACGACCGAGCGGTCCGGGGGGTGGAGGTCCGGAGCACGGGACCGGAGGAGATGCTCTTGATCGAATTCTTCGGCCCCGACGTGAATCCGGACGTTCCGATGATCGATCGCAGAGTGACGAGATCCTGACCGAAGGGAGAGACGTGTGCCCAGCACCGCCGAGCCCGGGCGGGAGGCCCGCTCGCTCGCTGTCGCGTCGCCTTCGAAGCTTCCCCGATGGCGGGGGTTCAATCTCGTCGAGAAGTTCTCGGTCGATCGGCCCGAGAGGAACACTTCCTTTCGAGAGGCCGACTTCGAGCTCATCGCGCGGTGGGGCTTCGACTTCGCCCGGCTACCGATGGACTACCGGACATGGACGGACGACGGGAACCTTCGTGGCTTGAGGGAGCCCGTCCTCGAGGAGATCGACCAGGCGGTGGAGTGGGGTGGCCAGTACGGGATCCACGTCAGCATCAACTTTCACCGCGCGCCAGGCTACTGCGTGAACGCGCCGCCGGAGCCGACCGACCTGTGGACCGACGAGGCCACGCAGGAAGCGTGCGCGTTGCAGTGGGGAGTTTTCGCTGAGCGCTACCGAGGGATGCCGAACGACCGGCTCTCCTTCAACCTGCTGAACGAGCCGAAGGAGGTCGACGAGGCAACCTATGTACCCGTCGTGGAGCGGCTCGTCGAGGCCATCCGTGAGAAGGACCCGGGCCGGCTGGTGATCGCCGACGGCCTCGATCTCGGCTGGACGCCGGTCCCTGGCCTGGCCGGGCTGAGTATCGGGCAGAGCCTGCACGCGTACGACCCGTGGGGCGTCAGTCACTATCGCGCCCCCTGGTTCCCCGGTGCAGAGGAGTGGGACGAGCCGACCTGGCCGCTCCCTACCGGCGTCGGTGTGCGCGACAAGAACGTGCTCCGGAACGAGCGCGTCGGACCGTGGAAGGCACTGGAGCGTCGTGGGGTAGGGATCCACGTGGGCGAGTTCGGCACCTTCAACGGGACCCCCCACTCCGTTACCCTGGCCTGGATGGAGGACTTCCTCGACCTCTTCAGGGAGGCCGGGTGGGGCTGGTGTCTCTGGAACCTGCGTGGCGCCTATGGGCCGCTCGACAGCGAACGGGCCGACGTCGAGTACGAGCGGTTCGAGGGTCATCTGCTGGACCGGCAGATGCTCGAGCTGATCCAGAGGTCCTGACGTGAGGGAGCGGGCGGGCGGGGCGCTGCGGTGGGGGTTCCTGGGGACCGGGAAGATCGCGCGCATTATGGCCCAGGCCCTGGCCGAGGCGACGACGGGCGAGCTCGTCGCGGTGGCCAGCCGAACCCCGGAGCGGGCTCAAGCGTTCGCCTCGGAGTTCGCCGTGCGCGGACACGCGGTGGGCTACGGGGCCGTCGTGGAGGATCCCGAGGTCGACCTCGTCTACGTCGCCACCGATCATCCGAGCCACCGCACCTGGGCCGTCCGTGCTGCCGAGGCCGGCAAGCATGTGCTGTGCGAGAAGCCCCTGGCGATCCACGAGGCGGACGCGGCGGCCATCGTCGACGCCGCCCGCAGGAGCGCCGTATTCCTGATGGAGGCGTTCGCCCACCGATGCCATCCCCAGACGGACCGGCTAATCGAGATGCTCCGCTCGGGGGCGGTCGGGGAGATCCGGATGATCGATGCCGTCTTCGGATACGACGCCGGTGCCCGGCCGGAGAACTACGTGCTGGACTGGCAGCGCGGCGGCGGGAGCATCCTGGACGTCGGCTGCTACACCACGTCCATGTCACATCTCATCGCCCGTCTCGCAGGGGGCGGCGGCGTGGCCGAGGCCATCGACGTGTCCGGCGCCGCGCACATCGCGCCCGCGACCGGAGTCGATCACTCTGCCGCCGCGACACTGACGTTCGAGGGCGGCCTCGTCGCCCGGCTGGCCTGCTCCGTACAGATCGATCTGGAAAGCTCGGTCCGGATTTACGGATCCGAAGGGAGGATCACAGTACGTTCGCCCTGGCTCCCGGGGCGGATCGGAACGACGGCGGAGCTGGTGCTCGAGCGCTCGGGAGCGGGGCGGGAGGTGATCGAGTTCCCGCCGGAGGCGGATGTGTACACCATCGAAGCTGACGCGGTAGGAGCGTTCGTGCGGGACGGAGCGCTGTCGCCCCCATCCATGCCGTGGGAGGAATCGCTGGCCAACATGCGCACGCTCGACAGATGGCGGGCATCGGTCGGCCTGACGTACGAGGCCGACGGGTCGCGGCCGGGGAGCGCTCCCACCGTCGTCTCGACAGGTCGATGAGGTGAAGGGGAGAGAGTGGCCACCGTAGCCGATGTCGCGAAGCGGGCCCGCGTGTCGGTGTCGACGGCGGCGCGCGTTCTCTCGGGGCGCGGCTACGCGGCGGAGGAGACCCGGCGCGTCGTGCTGGAGGCGGCTCGGGAGCTCGGCTACGTCCCGAACCAGATCGCCAGGAGCCTCAGAACCCGTCGGAGCCGGATGATCGGCCTCCTGATCGGCGACGTCGAGAATTTCTTCTACTCAGCGATCGCCAGCAACGCGGAGGCGGTCGCCAAGAGTGCCGGCTACCACGTCGTGCTATGCAACAGCAACGATGACCCCGAGCTGGAGCGCGAGTATCTGAAGCTGCTTGAGGGTGTACGGGTCGACGGGATCATCATCACGCCCACCCTGCACAATCGGCGTCACCTGGAACAGCTCCTCCGGAACCAGATGGTGATCGTCCAGATGGATCGCCGGGTCGACCGGCTGGCGGCGGACTCGATCCTCGTCGACAACGAGGCCGGGGCCCACAGCGCCGTTTCTCATCTCATCGGTGCCGGCCACTCACAGATCGGGATCCTGACCGGGGAGCTGGACGTGCCGACGGCGAGTCACCGGTTGGCCGGGTATGAGCGCGCACTCAAGGATCATGCGATACCCGTCCGCCCCCAGCTGGTCAAGTCCGGCTCGTTCCACCGAGAGCATGCGATCGAGAATGCGACGGAGCTCATTAAGGCGACGCCGGCGCCCACGGCGATCTTCGCCGCCAACAACATCTTGGCCGAGGGGTGCCTCATCGCGCTCTCCAACCTCGGGATGAGGGTCCCTCGGGACATCTCGTTGGTCGCCTTCGACGACGTTCCCTGGATGAGCATGGTGAACCCGGCGGTCACCACGGTTCGCCAGCCCGTCGCGGACATGGCCCGGAGCGCAGCCGAGCTGCTGCTCCGCCGTCTGCGCGAGGACGGCCAAGGTCCGGCCAACACGATGGTCTTTCGCACCGAGCTCCTGGTCCGGGGGTCCGTGGCGCCCTGGCGCAAGGCCCGGGCGGTTTCGGCGACATGAGCGTGGCGATCGGCGTCGACGTGGGGACCACCGGGGCCCGAGGCGTTGCCGTCGACCAGGACGGGCGAGTCGTGGGCTCGGCCACGTCGTCGTACCCGCTCCTCTCGCCCAGGCCGAAGTGGACCGAGCAGGATCCGGCAGAGTGGTGGGCCGGGGCCACGGGAGTGCTGGGAGCGGTGGGTCGCCAAGTCGAGGAGGGCGGTGAGCAGGTCAGCGGCATCGGGCTCACCGGGCAGATGCACGGCTCGGTGTTCCTGGACTCGGCCGGGGACGTCATCCGTCCGGCACTCCTGTGGAACGACCAGCGAACTGCGAAGCAGTGCGAGGAGATCACCGAGCGTGTCGGGTCGCGTCAACTGGTGCAGATCACGGGCAACCCGGCACTGACGGGGTTCCAGGCACCCAAGGTGCTCTGGCTCCGCGACGAGGAGCCGGAGCACTACGAGCGGGTCGCCCGGATCCTGCTTCCGAAGGACTACGTCCGGTACCAACTGACCGGGGAATTCGCGACGGACACGTCGGACGCCGCCGGGACGCTGTTCCTGGATCTCGGGGCGCGGACGTGGTCCGGGGAGGTGCTGGCCGCGCTGGAGGTGCCGAGGGAGTGGCTGCCCACCGTGTACGAGAGTCCCCAGGCGACGGGGTCGCTGGGGCCGGCCGTGGCCGGGCAGCTCGGCTTGCCGGCGGGCATCCCGATCGCCGCGGGGGGCGGCGACAACGCCGCCGCAGCCATCGGGACGGCGATCACCCGAGACGGCCTCATGTCGAGCTCGATCGGCACGAGCGGCGTGCTGTTCGCCCACGCCGATGAGTGCACCCTCGATCCATCGGGCCGGGTCCATGCGTTCTGCCATGCGGTCCCCGGCCGCTACTGCCTCCTGGCGGTCACCCTCTCCGCCGGTGGCTCGTTGCGCTGGTGGCGGGACGTCACGGGGGTCGGTTACGGCCAGCTCGTTTCCGAGGCCGAGACCGTCCCCCCGGGCGCCGAGGGGCTCGTGTTCCTCCCGTACCTCACCGGCGAGCGGACGCCGCATCTCGATCCGGAGGCCCGGGGCGCGTTCGTAGGTTTGACGGCCCGGCACACCCGGGCACATCTGACCCGAGCCCTCATGGAGGGGGTCCTGTTCAGCCTTCGCGACGGTCTCGAGATCGTGGAGGGTCTCGGGGTCCGGCCCACGGAGATCCGCGCGACGGGCGGCGGAGCGTCCGCCCCCCTCTGGCTCCGGCTCCAGGCGGACATCTACGGGAGCCCCGTGCATCGCCTGGCCCTCGAGGAGGGTGCCGCGTACGGCGCCGCCCTCCTCGGACACGTCGCATCCGGCTCGTTTCGGACCGTGGAGGAAGCAACCGCCGTGGTCCACACTCTCGACGACGTGACCGAACCCGACCCCGGAAGGACCGAGGTCTACGACGAGCTGTACGACGTGTATCGGTCGCTGTACCCCTCCGTACGCGAGGACATGCACCGACTGGCCGGCCTGGCCCGGACCTGAGCCGGCCTCGACTCATACCTGGAGGAGGGACGCTGCGCGCAGTCGTGCTGCAAGAGGCCGGGAAGCCCGAGGTCAGCGATGTCCTCGATCCGATCCCGGGGCCGGGCGAGGTCGTTCTGGCCGTGGACGCCTGCGGCATCTGCGGGACCGACCTCCACATCTACGATGGCGAGTTCGCGCCCACCCCGTATCCGATCGTTCCCGGCCACGAGTTCTGCGGCGAGGTGGTCGCCGTGGGCGAGGGGACGGACATCGTGGAGGGCGCGTTCGCTGCCGTCGATCCGTCACTGTTCTGTGGCCGCTGCCTGGAGTGCCGGCGAGGCAGTGGGAATCTGTGTCGGGACTGGGGCGCTATCGGGGTCACCGCGGACGGTGCCTTCGCCGACTTCGTGCGAGTCCCGGCCGCCAACGTCTACCCGCTGCCGGAGAGCATGCCCAGGACGTGGGGGACCATCGTCGAGCCTCTGTCCTGCGCGGTGCACGCCATGGACAGGCTGGGCCCGCTTATGGGACGAAGCGCTCTAATCTACGGGGCGGGGACCATGGGCCTGCTGCTGACCCAGCTCGTTCGCCGGGAGGGGGCCGCCCGGGTTGATGTGGTCGACCCCCGAGCGGAGCGGCTGCCGATTGCCCGTCGGGTTGGAGCGGACGAGGTCGGGCCGGAAGCCGACAGCCTAAACGAGTCGGACTGGGACCTGGTGGTGGACGCGACCGGCGCGATCGCGGCCATCGAAGACGGGCTCGGTCGTGTTGCGCGGGGCGGGAGATTCCTGGTGTTCGGGGTGGCTCCGGCCCAGGCCACGGCCCGGTTTTCCCCCTTCTCCATCTACAACCGGGAGGTCACGGTGATCGGGTCGATGGCCGTCCTGCACAGCTTCGGGCGCGCCGTCGAGTTGCTGGCTTTGGGAGCCGTCGATCCGGAACCGCTACTCACCCACCGGCTCCCGCTCGAGTCCTACCAGGACGCGATCGCGCAGGTCAGGAACGGTGTCGGGCTGAAGATCCAACTCACCCCGAGCCCCTGACGGCGGGGAGGGGAGGCATGGACATCTGCTTGATGATCGAGGGGCAGGAGGGTGTCGACTGGGACCAGTGGTTGAGCCTGGCCATCGCTTGCGAGGAACAGGGTTTCCAGGGGCTGTTCCGCTCCGACCATTACCTATCGTTCGGTCATCCTGGGGAGCGTGGTTCGCTGGACGCCTGGACCACGCTCGCCGCGCTCGGGACCATGACGGAGCGGATCCGGCTAGGGTCATTGGTCTCTCCCGTGACGTTTCGGCATCCCGCGCTTCTGGCGAAGTCGGTCGTCACGGTGGACCACTCCTCGGACGGCCGAGTGGAACTCGGCATCGGGGCCGGATGGTTCGAACGCGAGCACAGCGCGTACGGCTTCCCGTTCCCGCCGACCGCCGAGCGGATGGACATCCTGGCCGAACAGGTGGAGATCGTTCACCGCCTGTGGGACCGGGATGAGCTCGAGCTGACGTTCGAGGGCAAGCACTATCGGTTGGAGGGCTGCCCTGGTCTGCCCAAGCCATTGCAGGAGCCGCATCCCCCCCTGATCATGGGCGGCGGAGCGGGACCCCGCTCGGCGGCCCTGGCAGCCCGGTGGGCCGACGAGTACGACGTCGTGTACGTGGACCCGGCCACGGCGCGCGATCGTCGTGATCGGATCTGGACGGCGTGCGAAGCGATCGACCGCGACCCCGGCGAGCTGCACTTCTCCCTCCTCACGACCGTCCTGGTGGGATCGAACCAGCATGACCTCGAGCGGAGGGCGTCGGCCCTCATGGACCGGCAGGACGAGCGAGGCGACATCGGTGCGTTCATTGACGGTATCCGGTCGACCAGGCTCGTCGGGACCGTGAGCCAGGTGCTGCAGCGGCTGGAGGAGTATGCGAGAGCGGGGGTCGAGCGCGTGTTCATGCAGCATCTGCTGCACGAGGACCTCGAGATGGTGGCACTGATCGGCGGCGAGATCATCCCGGAGGCTGCAGACCTCTAGTCGATCGGGACGTGGAGGAAATGGATGATCCAGATCGCGGAGATCCTGCTCGAGCAGGCACCGTCTCCGTTCTGGCGAATCCTGAACCAGGTCGGTGTGAGCCACGCCGTCGGCGTGCTCCCTCGCCGCTCCTTCGATTGGCGCGGGACAGCCGGTGAGCGTCCCTGGGACTACGGGCCACTCGCCTTGTACAAGGAGCATGTGGAGGAGGCGAGCCTAACGCTCTCCGCTATCGAGGACAGCCCGCCGATGGACAACATCCGGCTGGGACGGGCGGGCCGAGAGGAGGAAATCGAGCAGTTCTGCACTCTGGTCCGCAACATGGGACGGCTCGGAATCCCGGTCCTCTGTTACAACTGGATGGCCGTCCTGGGTTGGATTCGCACGCGGGTCGCCGTTCCCGGCCGCGGTGGAGCACTGGTGACGGCCTACGATCACGCAGTGTTCAGGGGTGCCCCCCCGACGGGCGTCGGAACCGTGAGCGAGGAACAGCTGTGGCAGACACTCCGCTCGTTCCTCGATCGGGTGATCCCCGTCGCCGAGGATGCTGGTGTGAAGCTCGCCATGCACCCGGACGACCCACCGCTGTCACCGATTCGAGGGATCGCCAGGATCATGCGGAGCACCGAGGCGTTCCAGCGCCTCGTCGAACTCGTTCCCAGCGAGGCGAACGGGATCACATTCTGCCAGGGCAACTTCAGGCTCATGACGGACGACGTCCCCCGCGCGATCAGGCAGTTCGGAGAGCAAGGCAAGATCTACTTCGTACACTTCCGTGACGTCCGCGGGACGCCTGAGGCTTTCGTGGAGACATTCCACGACGAGGGACAGACCAACATGCTGGAATGCATGCGCGCCTACCGTGACATCGGGTTCGAGGGCGTGCTCCGTTCCGACCACGTCCCCCAGCTCGAGGGAGACACCTCGGACGTGCCTGCGTATTCGAGGGACGCGAGGCTCCAGGCGATTGGGTACATCACGGGTCTCCGGGAGGCGGCCTACGGAGCATCTCCCCGGTCAACGGGGCAGGACTGATCGGCGTTTCCGCATCGCCCGCCTTGACTCCGGGCCCGGTCGGGACCTGGGCGCTGTCGCCTCCGGTGGAGTGGGAACGTTACCATCTCGTGGTTCATAATCCGAAGCGGGCCTCGCCCGTCATGAGGCCGACCTGCGGAAGCTGCTCGTGGGCGCAGACCCGATGGCCACCGAGCGGATTCACGACGAGATGCTTCGCGCGCATCGCCATGGTCGCGCCGGCCTGTTCGTCACTGCGATCAGCGCGGTGGACAACGCGCTGTGGGACCTGCGCGGCAAGGCGAGCGGCGAGCCCGTGTACCGGTTGCTCGGCGGTCCGACCCAGGATCGCATCCCCGCCTACGCGAGCATGCTCGGCTTCTCGGTGGCGCCGGAACCCGCGGCGGCCGCGGCGCGCGAGTACGCCCGACTGGGCTTCTCGGCGCAGAAGTGGTTCTTCAGGCACGGGCCCGCCGAGGGAGTGGAGGGCCGGCGGCGGAACGTCGCCATGGCCCGGGCAGTGCGCGAACGGTCGGGCCCGACTATCTCCTCATGTTCGATGCGTTCATGGGATGGGACTCGATGTACGCGGCCGACATGCTCCGAGCCCTCGAGGAGATCGAGCCGTACTGGGTCGAGGAGCCCCTCCCCCCCGAGCGGATCGGGGCATTCCGGAGGCTCGCCGCCACCTCACGCATCCGCCTCGCCGCCGGCGAGCACGCGCACGCGCGATGGCAGATCAAGGAGCTCCTCGATAGCGGCGCGGTCGGCGTGATCCAGGCAGACCAGGATTGGGCCGGAGGAATCACCGAGCAGCGACACATCTGCTCGCTGTGCTCCGCCTACGACGTCCCGGTCGTGGCGCACGGGCACGCCGTGCCCGCCGCGCTGCATGTCGCCGCCTCGCAGTCTCCCCAGACGGTTCCGATGGTCGAGTACCTCATCAGGATCCAGGAGCGGAACCAGCATTTCCACAGGACGATCTCCCGACCGGAGAACGGAACGTTGCCGCTGCCGGCCGGCCCGGGCCTCGGCATCGACCTCGACCCCGCCAAGGTCGAGGGCCGGCGAGACCTGACGTTCGAACCATGAGAAGGAGCGGCTACTGAGAGGCGTATTTCCGGCTGGTTGGGAGAGGGACGCTGCGAATCGGATGGTCGGAGCGGGCGGCATCGCCGTACCTACGGCCAGCACCTGCGGGCCATGAACGGGCAGTCTCCGCCGGCGGGATCCACCTGACGGTCGGCTTCAACAACCGTTTCCGCGCGCCCTTCCGACGGCTGCGCCAACAGTCAGCAACCGCGAGCTCGGGGAGCTGCCCTCCGCCTTGATCGTGCGCGTCGCCCCGTCGACCCGGAGGTGGGTTCCAACTGGCCTACCACACCCGGACTGCTGTGCCGCGTGGCCATCGAGTCCGCATCCCACGACATCGACTTCATGGCTTCCTCGCGATCACCCACTGATGCCGAGCTGGGCCATAACGAGCGTCCATCTCTTCGCGGACCTCGGAGAGCTCAAGATCGAAGCCGGTCTCGCGCAGGAATCGGTCGTACGACCAGGGCTCGACGCCCGCGAAGAACATTGGAACGCCGAGCCATTCCTCGACCCGGTCTTCCGCCTCGGTCGTAAGAAGTGACGACATCAGCCAGCCACCGGGGCGCAGCCACGCGAAGATCCTCGCGAACGTGGGCTCGACCTCATCCTGTGGCACATGGTTGAACGCGTAGAACGCGACGACGCCGTCGAACGACGCCGGTCGAAACGCCAGCGATGTGAAGTCGCCAAGGACGAACGTCGCGTGGGGGGCTCGCCGCCGCGCGATCGACAGTTGCACCGGCGACAGGTCGACGCCGATGTACCGTCGCCCCGCCGACAGTTCCGCCGCGTCCGTGCCGGGACCGCAGCCCAGCTCGGGCACGGCCGACCCTCCCGGAAGTCTCGCGAGCACCTCTTCAAGGAACCACCGGCGAACCTCTGGTGGGCGCTCGGAGTTCCAGACGGAGAACTCCCGGCCCATCCGATCGTAGCCATCAGCCACGATGCGCTTCGGATCCATCCGGTCCCTCCATCACCACTCCCGGTGACGACATCCGACATCGTGACCCGTCCACGATTCGGTTCTGTCTGTTCCGCCTCGAAGGGTGTGATATCGTTCCCACATTCTAAGAGCGATGCCGGCGGCGCACCGGCTGGATTGGGCGCTCTGTCTGGGTCGGGGGAAGCAAGAGGGCCAGCGTATGAAGACACAAGCTGTCGTGTTTCCGGAACCGAAGCGGGTGGAGCTCTGGGAGATGGAGTTGCCCGACCCCGGCCCCGATGAGGTCCTCGTGCGGACCGTGTACTCGGGCGTGAGCCAGGGGACCGAGCGGTGGGCGCTGATCGCCCGCTACGACGACTACGGGGACGATCCTTCCGCCGCGTATCCGTGCTCACCGGGTTACCAGGCCGCCGGCGTGGTGGACGCGGTGGGGGCGAGCGTGACCGACCTCGAGCCTGGCGACCACGTGTTCGCCCCTGGGACGAGGTTCCTCGATCCGGGGCACCACTACCGGGGCCCCTGCAACGCATCACACAGCGGCTACCTGGTGGCCGCGCGCTCGGACGTCACGAAGGTGGCCCCGGAGGTCGACCTGGCCGCCGCATCGCTGTATCGCATGGCCGGCGTCTCCGGGCACGGCGTTCGCCTCGCGGACGTCCAGCCGGGTGAGCTCGTCGTGGTGATCGGCCTCGGCATGATCGGGCAGATGTCGGCCCAGGCCGCGCGACGTCGCGGGGCGCGGGTCGTCGGCACCGATCTGATCGAGTCCCGCCTGCTCATCGCCGAGCGGTATTCGGCCGATCGGGTCGCGGATCCCGCGGAGCTGGAGGACGTCGTCAGGGAGGAGGCGAAGGACGGCACCGACGTCGTCATCGATACCTCCGGGAGCAGCGCGATGTTCGCGCGCTGCCTGGTGCTCATCCGACGCGAGGGCAGGATCTGCCTGCAGGGCTACTATCCCGACCCCATCCCGATCCGCTTCCACGAGACGCACTTGCAGCGGCCCACCGTCACGTTTCCGTGTGGTTGGGACGATGACCTGAACCCCTCGATCGCGGAGGACCTCGCCACCGGGCGTCTGGCCATCGAGCCGCTGATCACCCACCGCATCCCGTACCGGGAGGCAGCGAGCGCGTACGAGCTCGTGATCGAGCACCCCGAACAGTCGCTCGGCATGGTGCTCGACTGGTCGGGGGACCGCGCGGGTGCCTGAAGGATCCGACACCCGAGAGAGGGGCTGAACATGGAGCGAGGCGTCTACTTCGACGCATGGTTCCCGCGCCAGCACTGCTACCACCCGAGTCTGCCCCCCCGGCGCCTGCGGATGATCGAGGACCTCGAGGAGTACCGGGCCACGGCCCTGGTGTGGTCGGCGCTCGGCGGCGGGTCGATCTCGCTGCCCTATCTGGAGGAGGAGGCCTGGCAGGACATCGACCCCCGCTTCCGGTTCTACGGGTTCCTCAACGACGCGGAGTTCATCCAGCACTGCCAGGAGCGAGGGATCAAGGTCTTCGGGATCGTGTTCGAGGTCCAGGGGTGGGAGTTCCCCGTCGAGCTCTCCGACGACGAGGACGAGATCCTGTCGCTCAACGAGCTCCGCGGGGTGGGGAAGACAGGCTGGATCGGCCTGCGCGAGTTCACGCAGAACCGTTACCCCAAGCTGTGGAAGCCGCTCGAGCACTACTTCCCGGACGGTCTCGTGAACAGCGACGGCGAACAGGTGACCGACCTCCTGGAGGAGTGCGTGTCCCGGGACATCTACGGCGAGCCCTGCCACTCGACGTGGGTCGAGTGTCCCGACCGAACGCACTACGCCTACCTGATGGACCGGAACAACCCGGTGTGGCGCGAGTACCTCAAGGCCATCGTCCGGATCCAGATCGATGCTGGAGTGGCGGGCGTCGAGCTGGACGAGGCCGACCTGCCCATCTTCTCGACCGGGTACGGAGGATGCTTCTGCAAGGACTGCATGAAGCTGTTCCGCGCCTACCTCCAGGACCTCCCGGCGGATCGGCTGCCGCAGGAGCTGAAGGGTGAGGACCTGGACACGTTCCATTACGGATCCTGGCTGCTTGAGCGGGGCTTCGACTTCAAGGCGAACCGGGAGACCACGCCGCTGTACTGGGACTACCTCCGCTTTCAGCGCCAGACCATCGTGAGGTACTTCGCGGAGCTGTCGGACTACATCAAGGAATACGGGGCGTCGAAGGGCCGCGAGGTCCTGGTCTCGGGCAACTTCTACTCCTTCTCACCTCACTACTACGCCTTCGAGCCCAAGGTGGACGTCCTGATCACCGAGATGGACAGCACGAGTTACCGGCAACCGTCGTGGTGTCGGTACGCGGCTGGCTTCGCCGGCCCCAAGCCCGTGATCGTGGTGGAGAACCCCTACGGCGGGGTCCCGCCCGAGTTGCTTCCGAAGCTGAAGGCGGGTAAGGCCTACGACCTGTTCCGCATGATGCAGTACGAGGCCGCCGCCCTCGGGATCAACATGAGCGTGCCCTACGGCGCGTGGATGGGGAGCGTGATCGAGGACTCGTTCTGGGCGCCCCACGACGTCGTGGTGGAGATCCAGAGCTTCCTGGCGGACCACGAGCAGGAGCTCTACAGCACGGACACGTACTCGGAGACCGCGGTCGCGTTCAGCGTCCACAGCAGCTTCGAGTACCTGGAGGAGCACGGGTCGGGCGAGCGGTTCCCGTTCTGGCAGGCGTGCGACCAGCTCGTCGACGCCAAGCAGCCCTTCGACGTCGTGATGTTCCCGGAGGGCGAGCTCCGTCCCGATGCGATCACGCCCGAGGCGCTGAGCCAGTACCGGACCCTGATCCTCCCCGAGTGCCGATTCCTCACGCCCGTCCAGGCGAAGGTGGTCGAAGCGTTCCTCGACCGCGGCGGCCACGTGCTCGCCACCGGCGACCTGGGGTTGAACCTTCCCGAGGACTCGCACCGAGACCTGCTCGCGCACCCCCTCATGGTGCGGACCACGGACGTGCGGCCGGAAGACCTGGCCGGGGGCCGGCAGGTGATGACCGACGGAGCCCCGGATCTCGCGATCAACATCCACAGGATCGGCGACCGGGAGGCCGCCATCCATCTGATCCGCTACGACTACGACGAGGACCTGGATGCGGTGCCTATCCTCGATCGGATGACGCTGGACGTCCGCCTGGGCCGCCCCTTCCGCATGGCCAAGGCGTTCAGCCCGGTCGGTGACGTGGGGGTCCGCCTGACGTACCGCAGGGACATCCGCGAGTTGCACCGGCTGGAGCTGGAGAACGTGCCGCTGTACTGCGCGCTGCTCCTCCAGGGCTGAGGCGGGAGGGAGAGCCGGGGTGGCCAGGTTCAAGGTCGGCGTCCAGCTCGAGCCGCAGCACTGCTCGGTCGAGGAGCTCCGCGCGGCGTGGCGGGCGGCGGACGAGATGGGCGCGGATTCCATCTGGACGTGGGATCACTTCTTCCCACTCTCCGGCGATCCCGACGGGCTCCACTTCGAGGGGTGGTCCCTGCTCGCCGGGATGGCCTGTGATACCAGCCGAGCGACGATCGGGATCCTGGTGACATGCAACTCGTACCGGAACCCGGACCTGCTCGCGGACATGGCCCGGACCGTGGACCACCTGAGCGGAGGCCGCGTGATCCTCGGCCTCGGAGCCGGGTGGTGCGAGCGCGACTACGACGAGTACGGCTACGAGTTCGGCACGGCGGCGACGCGGGTCGGGGCGCTCGGCCCCGGGATCGCACGCATCAAGGCTCGGTTGGCCACGCTGAACCCAAAACCCCTCGGACCGCTGCCCCTGCTGATCGGAGGAGAGGGCGAGGACGTCACGCTCCGCCTGGTCGCGCAGCACGCCGACATGTGGAACGGCTTCGGGCCCGTCGCGAAGTTCCTTCACAAGAGCGCGGTCCTGGATAACTGGTCCGCGAAGGTCGGCCGCGATCCATCCACCATCGAGCGAACCGTGCTCCTGAACCCTCCGCGGGATCTCGACCACGTGGACGACTTCCTTGCCGCCGGGGCCGCACACATGATCGTGCCGGGCCGCGCCCCCTTCGAACTCGGCGACCTCGAAGCGCTCCTAGGGCTCGCGAATGGAGGGAGCTGACGTGTCCCACTACGAGCCGATCGACCTTTCCGCGCTCTGCAACGCGGACCTCGAGGCCATCGAGACGCGTCGGCACCCCCCGGTGGGCGAGCAGACCTTCCACGGAGTGCCCTTCGTCATCGGCCCGCGGAATGGCGGACCGGATCGCTGCTTCATCCTGCTGAACCCGGGCGGTCCCGCTGTCAACGTCGCCATCGGGCGGGTCGCGGATCGGGTTCTGGTCGCCCACCGTCGGCTCCGGCAAGGGGGTCCGCACCAGGACCCACCTGCAGGAACGGTCGTCGCCGATTACGCCTTCCGCATGGAGGACGGGACATCCCAGGTCGTCGAGATCCGCGAGCGGTTCGAGATCGCCGCGGCCGCAGACGAGGGGTGGGATTCCAGCGGGCCGTTCCTGGCGACCGGGGCGGCTCGGGTCCAGCTGGTGGATCGGTATCGGGGTCCATGGGAGGACCTCGGGATGCGGCAGACCGAGACCGTGTATCAGTGGCTCTCGCTGCCCGATTACTTCCTGTGGACGTGGGAGAACCCCACCCCCGACGTGACCATCCAGGCGGTCGTCCTGCGATCACTCGGCGCGCCCATCCTCGTTGCCGCGCTCACGATCGGGAACGTCGGCGAGCATCCCTTCGTCCGCGAGGCGGCCCTTCCGATCCGGATCGCCGCCATGGGACCGGACGGACCGCGCCGCCTCGACGAGCCCAGCGTCGAGGTCGACCGAGGCGTGGCCTCCTACGCGTATCGCCTTCCGGCCGACGGGCTCGACCCGTTCTTGGGCGATCCGTTCAAGGGATGGGGGGAGGTCGACGACTCGGCCAGCGCCCACACCTACGTGCGGATCGCGGCGACGCCCTCGGCCACGGTTCAGGTCAAGGATGGCGAGAAGGAGGTCGGCCGGTTCCGGTGGGGAGATCTCGGGGTCGACCGGCCCGTGGAGGGGGACGGCGTCCGAGCCGAGGTCCTGGAGCGGGGCCGCACCTGGGTAAAGGTCACCGTGCTGGACCGCCAGACACAGCGGCCCGTCCCGTGCCGCGTGCACTTCCGTTCCCCGGAAGGCGTGCCGTACCAGCCCTATGGCCATCACGATCACGTGAATTCCGATCTGGGCACCTGGCACATCGACGTCGGCGGGGACCTTCGGCTGGGCCGCCTCACGTATGCCTACATCGACGGGACGTGCCAGGGGTGGTTGCCCACCGGGGACGTCCTCGTCGACGTCGCTCGAGGCTTCGAGTACGGCCCGCTCCGGGAGCGGATCAACATCGCTCCCGGGCAGCGCGAGCTCGTGCTCCGGATCAAGCGGTGGACCTCGATGAACGACCGCGGCTGGTACTCGGGCGACTCGCACGTCCACTTCCTCTCCGCGCACGGTTCGCTTACCGAGCAGCAGGGGGAGGATCTGAACGTCGTGAACCTCCTCCAGAGCCAGTGGGGGAGCCTCTTCACCAACTCGGAGGAATGGTCCGGGGGGCCGCTCGCGACGTCCGATGGCCGCTACGTGACGTGGGTGAGCCAGGAGAACCGGCAGCCGGTCTTCGGCCACCTCGCCCTGTGGGGCCTCCGAGCCCCCGTGATGCCCTGGTGCACCGAAGGGCCGAGCGAGGCAGAGCTCGGGGGATGGCTGGAGACGACGCTCTCCAACTGGGCGGACCGGTGCCATGAGAACGGAGGCACCGTCGTCATCGCCCACTTTCCCCTCCCCAACGGTGAGCCCGCCGTCCTCATCGCCACCGGCCGCGCGGATGCCATCGAGTTCATCGTGCAGCGACGGTCGTTCCACGAGGAGTACTACCGGTACCTCAACAGCGGATACCGGCTCCCGCTCGTGGGAGGAACCGACAAGATGAGCTCCGACGTCCCCGTGGGGCTGTATCGAACCTACGCCAAGCTCGGCGACGAGGACTTCAGTCACGAGGCCTGGTGCCGGGCCGTCCGGGAGGGGCGGACCTTCCTCAGCGGCGGCCCGATCATCGAGCTCCTGGTCGATGGCCACGAGATCGGGGACACGGTCAGGCTGTCGGGGCCCGGGACGGTGGAGGTCTCGGCTCGGGCGGAGAGCATCTTCCCGATCTGGACGCTGCAGTTGGTGCTCGACGGTCGAGTGGTGGCGTCGACCGAGGAGCCCGCGGGAGCTCGCCGCCTGGAGCTCGGGGCCCACGTTCCGATCGAGGCGCACGGGTGGCTCGCGGCCCGGTGCGGCGGACCGAGCTACTTCGACGCCCCGAGCCATCGGGGTCCCTGGGAGCGGGGGGTGATGGCTCACACCTCGCCCGTGTACGTCGCATGCGGGGACGGCGAGTGGTCCAAGTTCGAGGTCGACCACGCCCGCACCATGGAGGCGTTGATCGAGGGAGGGCTCGCGCACATGCGGCAGTCGGCCCCCAGGTACCCCGAGGGACGGATCTCCCATCACCACGGCGAGCCGGACCACATGGCCTTCCTGGAGCGACCGTTCCGAGAGGCCCTGGAGCGGGTGCGGGAACGGCTGCAGCGCGCGGGGGGGTGAGGTCCGGTGAGAGCGTCGTCAGCGAGGCGTCCTCGGTGAAGATCGGCGTCTGTTCGGCGAACTCCGGGCCGTACACGAGCCGCGGGATGCTCGTGTTCCTCGCGGACGCCGCGGAGGCCGTCGGCGTCGAGTCCATCTGGGTCTCCGAGCACGTGGTGGTACCCGATCCTCGCGAGCCGCCGTCGTCGATGGACCCAGAGGATCCCATCCTAGACCCGGTCACCACGCTGGCGTTCCTGGCCGCCCGAACCAGCTCGGTGGGGCTCGGCACCGGGATCGTGGTCCTGCCGCTGCGCAACCCATTGATCCTGGCGAAGGAGCTGGCCACCGTGGACGTCCTGTCGAACGGTCGCCTGATGTTCGGCATCGGGGTGGGCTACGTCGAGCGGGAGTTCGAGGCGCTCGGGGTGCCGTTCGACGATCGGGGCGCCCGCCTCGAGAACCATCTGGCCGCGATACGGGCGATCTGGACGCAGGATCATCCGGCCCACACGGGCCGCTTCATTTCGTTCGGCGGTGTCCAGGCGCATCCCCACCCGCTCCAGGAGCCGCACCCGCCGATCGTGATGGGGGGATACGCCCCGGCTGTCATGCGCCGCACCATCAGGGAGGCCGACGGGTACGGTTGGGGACTCGATCTCGAGGCCACCGCCCGGCGACTCGACATCCTGCGGGAGACGGCCCTCCGGGAGCCGCGCGGCGACGGCCTCGGCCCGCTCGAGGTCACCATCACCCCGCCCGATGACGTCGACGTGGAGACGGCGACGACATACGCGGGGCTCGGCGTCGACCGCCTGAACCTCATGCTCCCGTGGCGCGCGGATGAGGCCCAGGTCGACGCGTTCTTCGACGGCGTGGTTCGACCGCTCGTGGAAGCACGACTGGAGTGAGGGAAGGAGCAGACATGGAGTACACGCATCTGGGTCGAACGGGCCTGCTCGTCAGTCCCCTGTGCCTGGGGACGATGAACTTCGGCTGGGAGACCACGGGAACCGAGGAGGACGATGCCTTCCGCATCATGGATCGGGCCCTCGAACACGGCATCAACTTCTTCGACACGGCCAACGTCTATGGGTGGCGGGAGAGCCGGCGGGGCGGGGTCACCGAGGAGATCATCGGGCGCTGGTTCTCCCTGGGAGGTGGCCGTCGCGAGAAGGTCGTCCTCGCCACGAAGGTCTACGGCGGGATGGGGGATTGGCCGAATCACGCACTTCTATCGGCGCTCAACATCCGCCGGGCCTGCGACGAGAGCCTCCGCCGGTTGCAGACGGACCACGTCGATCTCTACCAGTTCCATCACGTCGACCGCGAGACCCCGTGGGACGAGATCTGGCAGGCCATGGAGACGCTGGTGCAGGCGGGCAAGGTGATCTACGTGGGAAGCAGCAACTTCGCCGGCTGGCACATCGCCCAGGCCAACGAGGAAGCCCGCCGTCGGAACTTCCTGGGCCTCGTCTCCGAGCAGTGCCGATACAACCTGACGGTACGCGAGGTCGAGCTCGAGGTCCTGCCGGCGTGTGAGCGCTACGGCCTCGGCGTGATCCCGTGGAGCCCGCTCGCCGGCGGACTATTGGGGGGCGCCCTCCGCAAGGCCGAAGAGGGCAGGAGGGCGAGCGACGAGATCCGTGCGGAGGTCGAGAACCGACGATCCCAGATCGAGGCGTACGAGAAGCTCTGCGCGGACGTCGGCGAGAGCCCGGCCGACGTCGCGGTTGCGTGGCTCCTGGTGAACCCCGTCGTCACCGCTCCGATCATCGGCCCGCGAACCGTTGCGCAGCTCGACGGGGCCCTCCGGGCCCTCGAGATCTCCCTCTCCGACGACATCCTGGCGAGGCTCGACGACATCTTTCCCGGGCCGGGCGGACCGGGGCCCGAGGCCTGGGCCTGGTGAGGAGCGAGCAACTCGGAACATCCGGGCCGCGGATCAGCCGGCTCGGCATCGGAGGGTGGCAGGCGGGCGGCCCCGGGCCGTGGGGCGGCGGACCTTCCAGCGACGACGATCAGTCGATCGCCGCGATCCGGCGCGCCGTGGAGCTCGGCGTGACGTGGGTGGAGACCGCAGCCTCGTACGGCCTGGGACATTCGGAGGAAGTCGTGGCCCGCGCGCTCCGTCCCTGGAGGATCGGAGAGGACGTGTTCGTGTTCACGAAGTGCGGCCATCCGTGGGACCCGCCCGACCGGATCCGCACCGACCTGAGCCCGGACTCGATCCGACGGGAGTGCGAGGGCAGCCTGCGGCGGCTCGATGTGGAGCGGATCGACCTCTATCAGTTCCATCACAGGGACCCCTCGACTTCAGTGGAGCAGTCGTGGGAGACGATGGCCGAGCTCGTGAAGGAGGGCAAGGTCCGGTGGGCGGGCGTCTCGAACTTCGACGTGGATCTGCTGGAGCGGTGCGAGGCTATCCGGCACGTCGACTGCCTTCAGCCCGAGCTCAGTTTGCTGCGACCGTCGGCGCGGGAGGACGTCATCCCCTGGGCGGTGGATCACGGCACAGGCGTAGTCGTGTACTCACCGATGGGCTCCGGACTCCTCAGTGGCGCATACGACCGGGAACGGCTACAGGCGCTACCGGCGGACGATCGGCGCTACGCACCATCGGACCAGCTCGTCCGGCAACTCGAGCACGTCCACCGGCTGGCCGGCGGGATCGGTCTTGCCCCGGGACTCCTCGCCGTGGCGTGGACCCTCTCTGTGCAGGGGGTGACCGGGGCGATCTGCGGCGCCCGGCGCCCGGAGCACGTCGACGGATGGATCCGGGCCGCCGAGGTGGAATTGGATGCGGGAATCATCGTAGAGATCGAGTCCATCCTCATAACCGGCCAGTGATCTATTCACCGAGGGACCCACCCCGAGGGTTCGCCTGGTGACGGTTACGGCAGTTGCTTGAGCCGGATCGGGAAGAGACAGCCCGTCGGCGAAGGTCTCGGCCCCGAGGTGTCGGCGTCCTATGCGCATTCTGGTGATCGCTCACCGCGAACCCCTCCCGTCGGTGGCGCCTAGACTCTCCTGCGGCGGCCGAAGGCGCATCGGGGCCGTGAGGCCCGGAGCCCCCGGGACCCGTTCGCCCACCGGATCGGCATCTGGATCTTCGTCATCGCGGCGGGATTGCGTGCCCGGAACCCCGCCGCTCGGGCCGCGGGTCGGAAGTCCCCCCCGGCTCGGGACTCCCGCCCCTGGCCGTCACCACCCCGCATGCGCCAATTTCGGGGCTGAGATCGACGTCGGGGAAATGACGGCGGGGAAATGACGTGCCCCGGCCCGTGAAGAGGGGTGAAAACGATGCTGAAGCGACTATCTCCCGAGGGCCTCGCGCGGACCGCCAGCCGCCGGCCCTGGACGACGATCGCGGTCTGGATCTTCATCGCGGTGGCGGCCACGTTCGCCTCGTCTCAGTTCCTGGGCGGCGCGCTCACCCACGACGTCAGATTCACTAACAACCCCGAGTCGTTGCGCGCCAAGGAGCTCATCGACGTCCGGTTTCACCGCTCCGACCACGACACGGAGTTCGTGATCGTCCAGTCACGGACCGCTTCCGTGGACGAACCCGCCTTCCGGGCGGCCGTCGCCGGCGTGCAGCGACACCTGGCTGCGCTCGGGCCCGGCGTCGTGGCGGGCACCGTGAGCTTCTACCAGTCCCATGACCGGACGATGGTGTCCAGGGACGGCCATGCCACCCTCATCCCGGTACAGATGGCCGGCGACGTCGACCGCGCGAACGACACGATCGGCGACGTCCACCGAGCAATCGATGCAGCGCCCAACGGGTTCGAGGTTCTGGTGGCGGGGCAGGCCACGCTCGGGAAGGACCTCACCACCATCGCCGAGGCCGACATGAAGAAGGGTGAGGGGATCGGCCTCGTTGCCGCCATCGTCGTGCTGGCGGTGGTGTTCGGCGCGGTGGTGGCCGCGCTGCTCCCCATCGGGATCGCGCTCCTCGCGATCGCGGTTGCGGTGGGCCTGGTCGCGCTGCTCGGCCTGCTGTTCCAGTTCACCTTCACCGTCACGAACATGATCACGATGATGGGCCTGGCGGTGGCCATCGACTACTCCCTGTTCATCGTGTCGCGCTACCGGGAGGAGCGTGGCGCCGGTGCGGCGAAGGAGGCGGCCATCTTCACCGCCGGGGCGACCGCGGGCCGATCGGTCCTGTTCAGCGGCATGACCGTGGTGTTCGCGCTGCTCGGGATGATGATCATCCCGGCCACGATCTTCCGCTCTCTGGCCGCCGGGGCCATCCTGGTGGTGATCGCGGCCGTCTCCGGAGCGCTGACGCTCCTCCCGGCGCTCCTCGAGCTCCTCGGAGACCGCATCAACCGGCTCCGCGTCGTGCGCCGGCGACGGAGGGTCGCCGTCGACCCGGCTGCCGGCTTCTGGGGCCGGGCGGCGGGAAGGGTCATGCGCCGGCCGGTGGTCAGCATCGTGATCGCGGCGGGCTTCCTCCTGCTGGCGGCCTCCTCGTTCGTCAGGCTCGAGACGGGGTTCTCCGGCGTGAGCACGGTGCCGGACAGCGTGGAGTCCAAGCAGGCCTTCATGGTGCTGGCGTCGCAGTTTTCCGGCGGCGTGACGAACCCGGTGCAGATCGTGGTCGACGGCCGGGCCTCCTCGCCGGACGTGCAGCGCGGGATCCAGAAGCTGCGAGGCCTCCTCCAGCGGGACCGGGGATTCGGGCCCTCGAGCGTCGAGGTCGACGCGGCCGGCGACGCCATCCTCGTCTCGGCGCCCGTGATCGGGGACCCCTCCGGCAAGGCCGCCGTCGCGTCGGTGGGCCGGATCCGCTCCCAGTACGTCCCCGCGGCGTTCCCGTCCGGGTCGGCGAGCCAGGTCCTGGTCGGGGGCGACCCGGCCCTCAACCGGGACTTCTTCGCCATCACGGATACCTACCAGCCGATCGTGCTGGCCTTCGTCCTCGCGCTGTCGTTCCTGTTGCTGATGATGGTGTTCCGGTCGGTCGTGGTGCCGCTGACCGCCATCGCGCTGAACCTGTTGTCGGTCGGCGCTGCCTACGGCCTGCTCGTCCTCGTCTTCCAGCAGGGCGGGCCCGGGATTGGGCGGTGGTTGGCCCACCTCCTCGGCTTCCAGCAGGTCCAGGTGGTCGAAGCCTGGCTGCCGCTGTTCCTCTTCTGTGTGCTGTTCGGGCTGTCCATGGACTACCACGTGTTCCTGCTCTCGCGGATCCGCGAGCGCTACATGCAGACCCAGGACAACACCGACGCCGTGGCCGACGGACTCGCCCGAACCGGCGGCATCATCACCGGCGCGGCTCTCATCATGGTGGCCGTCTTCTCGGGCTTCGCCTCCGGGGAGCTGGTCATGTTCCAGCAGATGGGGTTCGGCCTCGCCGTCGCGGTGCTCCTCGACGCGACGGTCATCCGCACCGCTCTCGTCCCCGCGCTCATGAAGCTGTTGGGCGACCGGAACTGGTACCTGCCCGCGAGGTTGCGTTGGCTTCCCCGCCTCTCCGTGGAAGGTCGCAGACACCGCCTCGTCACCATCACGGAGGCCGATCGGAGGATCCCGGAGCGCGCGAAGGCAACGTCCGGAGCGCAGCGGTAAGCGTCCCCGCCGGCCCGGGAGCCTTTCGCGGCTCCGGGCCGGGCTGTCGACACCCCTGGCGTTCGCCTGCATGGCGGTCGGGCCTCGCACCGGCCGTTGACCTCCGCGCCGGGAGCAGACGCCGGTCCCATGCGTCGAGGGACCAACGCCTCTGGGCGCGGGTGCCCCAGGTCGTCAACTGTTCGTGGACCGAAGAGGGACACCGGGAGAGGTCCGGGACGCGATGCTCGAGATCCACGGTCTGGCGAAGCGCTACGGGGCCGTAGTGGCCCTCGACGGGGCCATCGCCGAGAGTCCGGACGGCCTCGAGGACCGCCTGCTCCACGTCAGAGGGGACAGGCGAATGGGCGGCCCTCTCCGCATCCAGCGGCTCACCGAGTAGCGCGAGCCATCTCGAGAAGGCCTCCGAGGCCACCACGACGCCCGGCGGTACGGGAAAGTCAGCTCGGGAGAAGCGCGCCAGCTTGAACGCCTTTGTTCCGACGATCGGGCGCGAGTCCTCGTCGCACTCGTGGAGGGCGAGGACGAACGGGCGTGATGATGGCGGCCGATCGAGGTCTACGACGGAATCGATCGGATCAGCGCCCGACATCATGATTTTCTCCTTCGATTGCACGCGACCGTAGCTCCGTGGGACTCAACCGCCGCGATCTGCCGATCGTTCCGGCGCTTCAGGTCGTCGATGAGGGTCCGTGCCGCCCACTCGACCGCCTGTGCCGCGGATGCGGTGTCCAGGTGGAACTGCTCTGTCAGCGTGAGCCAAACCCGCGAGCTGAAGAGCAGACGGACGAGGGCGAACGCTCGACCTGCCTCCTCGGGGTCAAGTTCAGGCAATGCCTCACGGTAGAGTCCGGCGACCGCCAGGTCCCATTCGGCCGGCCGCGTGGGTCGTGTTCCGAGCGCGAGCGAGGCGATGACACCCGCACGGACGATGGGGGTCTCCGACTCGAAGCGTGCGAAGAGTTCCCGAGCGATTGACGGGAAGCCTTCGACGGTTCTCACGGATCGAACGATGGCCGGCACCTCCATTCGCTCACTGATCCAGTCGTAGAGCGCCTCGAACAGCTGCCTGCGGCCGGGAAAGTGACGATACAGCGAGCGGAGCGATACACCGGCGCTGCCCGCCACCTCCTGCATGGAGAACCCGAGGAGCGGATCATCGGCGACCGCGTCGGCCGTGGCACGGAGGATGAGCTCCCGGGTCAGTTGCGTCTGACGAGACCGGAGAGCGCCCGAGTACTTGCGCTTCTGAACATCCCTCTCACCCCCCGTCACAAAGCCTGTATTGGCAGCACGATCCATGCCGCGAATGTACACAGACTCTGTCTCCGGGTCAAGGCCCGATCACGGCCATGACCGGGGTTTTCAGCAGACAATGACTAGCTCCCCCTACACGATTCGGCTCCTCCCCCGCCCTGTAGAGAAGAGAGTGCAGGATGCGGGCGTGAGCTCGGGGGTCGGCGAGCCGGACCTGGAGCGCCTCTTCCAAGAGGAGGCCAAACGGATTTGGCGAGCGTTGGTTGCGTACACGGGGGATCGAGACGTGGCGAGCGATGCGATGGCCGAGGCCTTTGCCCAGGCCCTGGCCCGGGGCGATGAGCTGCGGTCGCCCAGGCGCTGGGTGTGGCGGGCCTCCTTCCGCATCGCGGCCGGCGAGCTCAAGCGACGACGTCGGGATCGGCCGATGACGGAGGACTCCACGTACGAGATGCCGGAGCCGCCGCGCGACCTGATTGCGGCGCTGTCCAAGCTGTCGCCGCGGCAGCGGGGAGCGCTGATTCTGCGCCACTACGCCGGGTACTCGACCCGGGAAGTGGCCGACATCCTGGGCTCGAGCGCCGCCACAGTCCGGGTCCACCTCAGCCAAGGCCGTCGGCGTCTGGGCCGGTTCCTGGAGGGTGAGGGTGCCTGACCTGAGTCGAGTCTTCGAGGGCCTTGAGCGGCTGGACGCGCCGGTGACGTGGTCGGACGTGAGGGGCAGAAAGCCGGGCCCGCCCCTCCCCGAGCCCGAACGCACCCGGAGGATTCTGGTCGTCGGCCTGGCTCTCGCCGTGGCCGCCATCGGAGTCGCGCTCATAATCCGGGCCTTCGTGTTGGCACCGGGTCAGCGCCCCGGGGGTTCGGCCACTCCGACACCGCACGCCCCGTCCTCTCCCAAGGTCACGAGCTGCGTGCTGGCCAGGACGACCGGGGACTTCGACGGGGACGGGACTCCCGATGTGGCGGCGCTGGTCCTGCTCGCGCCGGCCGGGGAGACGTGCCGGGAGGCCCAGTACGGTTCCGGTGGTCCTCCCGACTTTCACCTCCGGGTGTCCTTCGGCTCGGGCGGAACGCTCGACCACCGGTTCACCTACTGCCCCGGCGGGCCGTGCGGAGCAGAAGCGTTCACCGCCACCGACCTTGACGGAGACGGCAGAAGCGAGCTGGCCGTCGAAGTGGGACCGGGCGCCGCGGTGGACTTCGTGGAGTTCTTCCGGGTGGAAAGGGACGCCGTCCACCCGCTCCAGATCAAGTCCGTGGGAGCGGCGAAGGCCCACCTGAAGCCCGGCCCCGCGATCTTGGGCGGAGGCTTCGACTCGACCCTCCAGAGCCCGGTGGCCTGCGAGGTGAGACCAGACGGGACCCGGGTGCTCGTCTCCATCCAGGCGGAGATGGTCGGCAACAGCATCGAGGGCCCGTGGCGCGTTACACATGTGGAGCTCGAGCTTCGCGGGGACACGTTGCACATCGTTGCGATCTCGACAACGACGACGAGGCACGGCTTCAAGAGTCTGGCTCTGCGATTCCGAGTGGTCTGCTCGTAGCTCGTGACCGTCGGTGCTGTGAGCGGTGGTCGGCCTCGCGGGCTGTGTGAGACGAACTGCGAGGCGCGAGCTGCGTGCGTCGGGCCGCGCCCTCCCTCATGTCCAGAGGTATGTTCGGTTGTGCCATGACGCGGCTGGCGATTGCCGAAGTCGTGAGCCTGGCGGTCTACCGCTCGATGATGGACTCGATGGGCCGTGAGGAGGTGACCGGATCGGCGTGACGATGGGCGATCTTCCACCCGTCGTCTTCACGACGGAAGATCGTCGTCACGCGAAGCGAGACCGGCGCCAGGTCGTCGGCGCCGCCGACCTTCACCCGGGTCAGCTCGATCTCCACGATGTACGCGAGGTCCGGCGTCGCGTACTCCGAGATGCGCTCGAAGCGGACGGGCTCGCCCTCTCGGAGCTGTGCCACGGCCCGCTCCATGGTCTTCTCGACCTGGCTCCAACCGCGGGCAGGCGGACCGATGGGATTGGCCAGGGTGACGTCGTCGTGCCTCGAGAAGAGCCCCTTCTGAGGTTCGGGATCTCCGCGCACGATCGCGTCGAGCGCCCGGTGATACTGCTCGATGACCTCGGCGAGATCAGAAGCTGACATCGGATCCTCCTTTCCAAGGTGAAGACGAGGTGCCTCACCCTCGGGTGGCTGGGCGGGACGACTCCGTCGATGACGGGGCCGGGGGGCTCTGATCGACGGGGGGAAAGTCGCCGTGACGGTGGACGATCTTCCACTCGCCGTTCTCGCGTCGGTAGACATGTGTGACGCGGAGGGTCTTCGGCTCGGCGGGGCCGCCGTCGACGGACACTGTCGAGCGTTCGTACCCGACCGTGTAGGCCAGGTCCCCGCTGGCGCCGGCGGCAACGAGCTCGAAGCGATAGTCCCTGACGCCGGCGAACTGCGACGCCACCCAGCGGAATGTCCGGCTCACCTCGTCCCACCCGCTCTTGTTCGGCCCCAACGCCCCGAACAGCGTCACCGGGTCCTCGTGCGACCACGTCGCCGTCCGCGGCGTCGGGTCCCCCCGGTGCAACGCCTCCTCCGCCTCGACCTGACGGGGGATCATCGCGTCCAGGAAGTCGTCGACCTCGCTCCTGCTGCGTTGCTCGGACTTGCCATTGTCCGCTCGCGCCATCGGCTCCACATAGGGAGCCCGCCACTCCGGGGCCTCGAAGGGAGCCGCGAAGTAGGTCCTTCCCCGGAAGACCTTTCCATCCCGGAGCTCGAGGATCGCCACGACGTGGTACGTCTCCCCGTCGGGATACGTGGCGAGCGCCTCGACGGTGAAGGTGTCTCCGGCGCCGACGATCCGCGTCGGCGTGAAGCTGGGGAGACTCGGTGCGAGGATCCACCGATCCTCGCTGCCCGTCACCAGCCGCGTCTCGGACTGAACCTGCGAATACCCCTCGTTGGCCGCCCGGAGGTTGTCGTGGCCCCGGATCACCTCGCCGGACTGCGGGTACTCCCCGACGAAGTCGGGGTGGTGTAGCTCTCGAAGGGTGTCGAAGTCGCGCGGGATGGCCCGCATGTACCGCTCGACGATCTCCCGCCCCGATGGCTCCCTCATGGTGTCCTCCCTCCGCTCGACGACCGTTTGTCATCGTCGGGCTCCGGAGGACGAGAGACATCGTGGAATCCTCGTATTTCACAGCGGATCCGATTCGGCGAGCGAGGGGCCGGCCACGCTCATCCAGTTGTTGCGGGCGATGGCTTCGAAGGTCTCCGGGTCCACGGCGCCCGTGGGAGCTCTGCGTGCTGCTCGAAGAACCGCTCCATCCCGGAGAGAGTGAACATCGCGAGGATGCGGGCCTCGGTCTCGCCGACGTTCTGGAAGCTGTGAGCCGTCCTCGGGGGACGAACGCGAACGAGCCGGGCAGGACCTGGTGGATCTCGTCATCTTCCGGAGCGCCAGTCTCCGTCCAGCACCCACCACATCTCGTCCTCTCTCGCATGGACGTGCAGCGGCGGGCCCTGTGAGGGCGGCACCGTGACCTCCATGAACGCTAACGTGCCCCCCGTCGTCTCCGTCCCCGCCTTGATGAGTCCGGGTCCGCCCAACGGGAGCCCGAAGGAGGGTGCCACCGCCGGGCGGAACCACGAACGCGCTGCCCGGCTTCGGCATGGACGCCCTCCTATCGGATCGGCTCAACGACGACGTGCTCCTGGTGGATCAGGTGGTCATCGTGAGGCCACCGAGGCCGGAAGACATCGTGGAATACTCGTACCTCATCCGACCCTCGGGGAGGCTGGCGTGCCGGGCCGATCGAAGTTGGTGGGCCGCGACTGGGAGATCGCGACGCTTCGCCGGCTGGTCGAGCGGGCCCGTGCAGGGCGGGGATCGGTGGCTCTGATCGAGGGCGAACCGGGAATCGGGAAGACGCGCCTGCTCGGAGAAGCGCTCCGTCTCGCCGGAGAGCTCGGGTTCGACGTCGCCCTCGGGGCCGGGAGGGAGCTGGAACGAGACCGGCCCTTCGGTCCGGTCTCCGAGGCGCTCGGGTTCGCTCCGGAGGCATCCGATCCACGCCGGGCGGCCATCGCCCGGCTCCTCCGGCCCGTTCCGGACGCGGCGGGGGCCTGGGAACGAGGGCCGGCCCTCCGGTACCAGGTCCTGGAGTCGATCCTCGGCCTGGTGGAGGACCTCGGGGCCACGGGGCCGGTCGCCCTGGGACTGGACGACCTGCAGTGGGCGGACGTCTCCACGCTGCTCGTGGTCCGCCACCTCGGTCCCCGACTGATCTCGCTGCCCGTGGTGCTGCTGGTCGCGTCCCGTCCCGTGCCGCGCACCGGAGACCTCGCCGCGGTGCTCGAGGCCCTGCGCGGAGAGGGCCTGGTGGAGGTCCGACCGGGGCCGCTCTCCACCGACGAGGTCGCCGAGCTCGCCGGTTCCATGCTGGAGGCGACGCCGAGTCCCCGCGTTCTGGCGCGGCTCTCTGGGGCGGCGGGAAACCCCCTGCTGGTGGCCGAGCTCGTGTCCGCGGGGCAGGATGGCAGGCACTGGGCGGACGAGCAGATCCAGGCCGGGGGAGACGATCTGCCCCCGACGTTCGCCGATGCCGTCCTGCGACGCCTCCGCTTCCTCTCGACCGAGGCCCTTCACGTCCTGCGGCACGCCTCGGTGCTCGGCTCCGTCTTCTCGGTGGCCGACCTCGCGCTTGTGGTGGGACGCCCGGTGACCGACCTGGTCGCTCCGCTCGACGAGGGTCGGGGCGCCGGCCTCCTCGTGGAGGCGGACGATCGGTTGCGGTTCCGCCACGACCTCATCCGGGATTCCGTCTACGCCGATCTGCCTGTGTCGGTTCGCAGGGAGCTCCATGCCCACACGGCGCGAGTTCTCGGTGCGGCCGGCCGAAGTGCCCTGCAGGTGGCCGCCCATGTCACTCGGGGAGCCACTCCTGGCGACGCGGAGGCGATCGGCTGGCTGCACCGGGCGGCCAGGGAAAGCCTCGAGCTGGAGCCCGCGGTGGCCGCGGACCTGCTGGAGCGGGCCCGAGCGCTCGCCGGGCCCACGTCGGCGAGCCCGCAGCTGCTGACGGATCTTCTGATGACCTACGTCTGGCTGGGCCGGTTCGAGGAAGCCGAGTCGCTCGGGAAGCAACTCATCGCCGCCGACGGCATGGCCCGGGACGCCCACCTTCCGCGGCTGTTCCTGGCCCGCGCGGTCATGTCCCAGGGAAGGGGACAGGAGGGCTGGACCATCCTGGAACCGGCGCTCCGGGACGAGGAGATCGCGGATGACGCGCGGGCGGCCCTGTTCGCCATGGGCACCACGCTGCGGGTCGTGGTGGGGGATGCCGAGGGAGCCCGGGTGCTGGGTGAGGAGGGAGTTCGGCTCTCACAACGGGCGGGGGACCCCGGCGACGAAGCTCTCAACCTGACCACCCTCGGCATGGCGGAGCGTGCTGCGGGAAACCCTCGGCGAGCCGTCGATCTCGCTTCCCGGGCCGTCGAGGCGGTGAGGCGAGCCAGACACGTGAAGCCGCGTGTCGTGACGCTCTACAACCTGGCGGCCAGGCTTTTCCTCGACGCCGACCGCATGGAGGAGGCCGCATCAATAGGCCAGGCGGGGCGCCGGCTCATGGAGGAGCACGGCATCGTCTTGGGTCAGGCAGAGTGCCATTCCCTTCAGGCCGAGCGGCTCCTGCTTGTCGGGCAGTGGGATGACGCGGCCGCCGAAGCGGAGACGACCGTGGATCTCTGCACGACGTTCGAAGCGTGGCACGCGTTCGGCATGGCGAAGAGCATCCTGGCGCTGGTGGCCATGAGTCGAAACGAGCTGCAGCAGGCGGAGCGCCACGTCGCGGCGGCGCGTGACCGGCTGGCCTCGGCACCGGATCAGCACGGGCGGCCGTGGGTTCATTGGACGACCGGGCTCTTCCTCGAGGCACAGGCGGACCGTCACGGCGCACTCCGAAGCCTGGTGGACGCTTGGAGCGATTCAGAAGGCATCGTGTCCGACGAAGCGACGTTCGGTCCGGATCTCGTTCGCCTCGCCGTTCAGCTCGGCGAACGGCGCGTGGCCAAGGATGCTGCGGCGAGGTTGGAGGCGGCTGCAGCGAAAGCGGACCTGCCCAGGATCGACGGCGCGGCGATGCTGTGTCGGGGACTGGTCAATGTCGACGTCGACGCGCTCGAGGCGAGCGTGGAGGCGAACCGCGCGGTCGCCCGGCCCTACGAGCTGGCTCGAGCATGCGAACTGACAGGCGACGCGCATGGCCGGCGTGGGTCGAATGGAGATGGCGTCGCTCATCTTCGAGAGGGCGTCGAGATCTACGAACGGCTCGGTGCGACTCGCGACGTGGCCCGCGTCGACGCCTCCTTGCGTGCCCTGGGCGCTCATCGTGGCCGGGTGGGCCCGAGGAGACGCCCACAGACCGGTTGGGAGAGCCTGACCCCGACCGAGAGCTCAGTGGTGCAGCTGGTCGCCGACAGCCTGCGGAACCGCGACATCGCGGATCGTCTCTTCATCTCCCGGCGCACGGTGGAGACGCACCTCACGCACATCTTTCGCAAGCTCGAAGTCTCCTCCCGCACCGAGCTCGTGGCTGAGGCGAGTCGACGTCGACTCACCTGACTCTCGCGCCTTTCGCCAGCCGGGCCCTCACTTCGAGTTCCAGCCCGCTCTGAAAATGAGCTTCTTGACCGGGGCCTTCAGGGATGAGTGAGTGCGTCGAGCTCGCCGCGACTAGACTTCGTCGGTGGCGGGAAGACGAGATGTATTCGCATCGCGACGATGTCAGCATCGCGAACCCCTTTGGCCCTCCGGCCCGCGGCTGGGAGCAGGCTGCGGCCACGATGGAGCGCGCCGCAATGCTGTACCGGGACGGGGAGGTCGTCGACTTCGAGACCGTGGCCACGAATGTCACTCCCGAGCTTGCCTACATCGTGGAAGTGGAACGGTATCGGGCCAAAGTGGGCGGAAGGGAGGAGGTCGTCCCGGTGGCCCTGCGGGTCACCAGCATCTTTCGACCCGAAGAGGGCACCTGGAGGATCGTGCACCGCCATGCAGACCCGATCACGGCGGCTCGGCCACCCGAATCGGTCGTACAGCCGTGGATGGAGGGAACTCCGCAAGGGCGAGATGCGTGAGCTGAAAATGCCCCGATCCTTCTCCGCGGTCTCGGCGAGCGGCTGGAGGGTGGCCTGGTGGCCGAGATGCCCGAGTGTTCGTAGTTGTCGGACCACGGCGAGACGGGAAGCCCACCATGCCAAGTTCGGCTCCCCGTATCCATCCTGACCGGCAAGGAGCGGCGCAACCTCACGGGTGGTCTCAGAAGAAGCCGCTCGGAGAGGTGGCATGTGACGAGCCGCCCACCTGGCCGAGACGAAAGCCGAACTGACCGGGTCTCGGCCCCATGTTGGGAAGGTCCGCTCAGCCACGCAGGTGGCGGACAACGCGAAGGAGATCCTCCCTCGGCCTCCCCTCGGCCGTTGCCGGCCACCCCACGAGGTCCGGGCGCCTTCCGAACAGGACAATGGTCCGGCCGTCGCGGTCAGGCGCCGGCGCGAGCCCTCCGTCGACCCGCCACCCCCTGGCCCCGCCTGGGAGCAGGCTCGCGGACGGAGCGACGATCCCGGGAGCTCCGCGGCTGCGGATCCTTCCGGCCTCCTCTCGACATGCCGGATAGCTCTCCAGGCTGCCGGTGAGCACCTCGGGCGGGAGGTTCGGGGCGGAGTAGCCCTCGTCTGACACGTCCACCGCCCACAGTGCCCGGCGCACAGTGGCGACGTCCTCCGTCTCGGTGATCTCCTCATGGCGAAGAAACTCGGCCCACGCTCCATCGGGGGTATCGGACAGGTACTGGACTGGCCCCTCTCCCGCATCGTGCCACCGCGCCGGAGGCTGGGCGGCCGTCTCGACGAGGAAGGGCAGCCTGGGATCGGCGTGCCGATAGCAGATCACGTGACGGGGGAGAAGGCCAAGGATCGAGCCAGGTCCAACACCTTCCGGGCGCTGCGGTCCTCCGGGCTCCAGTCGCCCTTCAAGATCTGTGACGGCGCTTTCCCTCGCAGAAGGGTGCGCTTGCGCTGGAACCACCGCCTGACGCCGATGTCGTTGTAGGCCCCTTTCAGCTCGGCAACGACCCGGGCAAGGAAGTGAAGTCGCGCGGCCACGGCGTCGGGGGTGGGGCGAGACCGGGAGGCGTAGCGGCGGAGGCTTGCCGGGGAGATGGCGACCAGGCGAGCCAGGTCATCCACCCCGAACAGCGGGACCAGGGCGGCCCATTCGCGGGAGGGAGCCGGCGAGTCCTCGAGCGCCTCCCGCAGCGTCTGCAGGGCCGCACGGAGTTGGCGGGGGGCGACGCGCCTGGCGGCCAGAGCTGCCGTGGGGCCCGTGCCGATGCCGGCCTCACTGGCGGCCCGGGCCACTCGCCTGACGGCCGCGAGATCGAGGCGCTCGACGGCCTCGTCCCCGAGAAGACCCATGGCCTCGGCTAAGACGAGCGCCTCCACGGCCTCTCGGGCCGCATCGGGGTCGGCTGACTCGAACGGTTCGGATACGGCTCGAATTCGGATTGCCATCGTGCTCCGCATTGTATCCGATCGCGATCAGGCGGG
>WNGF01000740.1_pt1 | contig 48132 bp, 50 predicted proteins | sample 5400641 | NCBI WGS metagenome assembly WNGF01 (sample SAMN13153371, study PRJNA577476) | soil metagenome | isolation source: 80 cm soil or saprolite under grassland replicate 2 | place: USA:California | collected 2016-06-15 | reverse complement strand
GACCGCCGGGACGAGGCCAACATCGACGAGATGTACAAGCTCGGGGCGCAGGAGGCCCTTCGGAAGATCGACCTGCTCCCGACGTTCGTCGTGACGGGGAACATGCCGGTGGTCCTGCGGGAGTCGCTCCTCCCGAAGGCCTTCGAGATGGGCGAGCGGGCCGTCGAGCGGTCGATCGCCCTGTTCGGCGGGATGATCGGACCGTTTTGCCTCGAAACGATCGTCACGGACCACCTCGAGTTCAAGGTCTTCGAGATTTCCACGCGGATCGTCGCGGGGACGAACCTGTTCATCGCGGGGTCGCCGTACTCCGACTTGGCGGAGCCGGGGATGTCGACGGGCCGCCGAATCGCCCGCGAGATCCGTGTGGCGCAGAAGCAGGGCCGCCTCTCCGACGTCTTGAGCTGAGCTTCGGGCCCGGAGGAGGAAATCACCCAGGAAAAACGGGTGGAAACTCTTTTATGGCCTCACCCGGCTGGGCCGGCCGCCATGGCCGATCCTGCCACGGACCAGGTCACGGTCGCGGTCATCCTGTTCGCGGTGGCCCTCGCCGTCTTCACCTTCTTCGAGTTGCGGTTCCTTCGGAAACGGATGAAGAATCGTCGGGTGCGCACGGCGAAACGGGACGAGGAACTCTCCGACGAGGCGCACAACACAATCGTGACGACGAAAGCGATCCTCGCGGCCCTGGAACGCCAGGGGATCCGGAGCGAGGAATCGGCCTCCTGGCTGCGCGAGGCCGAGACAGCTGCCACGCGGCGGAACTACCGCGTCGCCATCGACCTGACGGCGAAGGCAAAGGGACGGCTCCTCGCCCTGAAATCGGCGCAAGCGTCGAAGGGCGACTTGGCCAAGCTCGATCGGCTCCCGCGTTCCTCTGCTTCCGAGGAGATCACGACCAAGGAGATCATCCAGAGAGAGTTCCCGCCAAACCTCATGCAATCGAAGTTCTCGATTGAGGTTGCTACGACGGCAATTGACGCGGCCGGCGCCGCGGGACGCGACGTCGGTCAGGCGACGCAGCTCCTCGACGCCGCGAGGACCCGTTTCGATGCAAAAGATTACACCGGATCCCTTGGCCTCGCCCGACAATCGAAGCGCGCGGCCGATGGCGAATCCGTGGATGTCGCAGCGGCGCTGGCCGCACCGCCGACTTCACCAAACGCGGCGACCACGTGTCCGAATTGCGGAGCGGCTCTCCACGGTGACGATGCATTCTGTCGGAAGTGCGGGACTCGGCTCGTCGCGAGTGCATGCGCGTCGTGCGGTGCGAGCCTTCTCGAGGACGACGCATTTTGCCGGAAGTGCGGCGCGCCTGTTTCTCGATGGCAGGAACAAGCGGATAAACCTTAATTACCGAGGCCCGCCATCCCTCGCGTGATGGCGATTGGAAGCGACATGGAGCAAGCCCTCACTGCTCTGTACGGCGAAGACCAAGTCGCCGCCGTCATCACGCTCAAGGTAGACACGAAAGAGGCGGATCGCATCGCGACCGAGATCTCGAAGTTCGAGGTGATTCAGGACGTCTTCCTGGTCACGGGCGACACGGACATCATCGCGAAAGCCCGCTTCAAGAACTACAAAGGGCTGAAGGACTTCGTGCTTTCAAGCCTCGCTCCGATTTCAGGAATCAAGGATACAAAGACCTTGATGGTCGTCACGACCTACAAGGAAGCCGGACTGCCGAGGGCACCAAGTTGAGGACGACGCTCACAACCGCGAGATGGTCAGATGGACACCGAGGCGAAGCTGAAGCAAATCATGGACGTCCTCGATCAGATCGCGGAGGACACTTCCGTCCCTAGGAACATCCGACGCGGCGCGTCCGAGGCGAAGGCGAGACTCGCGAAGAAGAATGAGGCGCTCGATCTGCGCGTCACGAGCGCAATCATGATCATGGACGATCTCGCGAACGATCCAAATATCCCGCTGCACGGCCGCACGCTCATCTGGAACGTGATCTCGCAGCTCGAGACGGTCAGGTAAGCTTCATCGGGCGCGTCCCTGATGCCCGATCATGGCCCTCGAGGCCGTGCTGCTCTTCCTCGTTTTTCCCGCGGCGGCGTCCCTCGTTTGCCTCGTTGCGGTTCGATCGGCGATCGCGGCGGCTCCGACCGGTGTTCTCATGAGGACTGATCGGGTGTCGCGAAACCGTTTCGTCATGTTCGCTGCGATCCTCACGACTCCCGTTGTGTTCGGCCTCGTGCTTTGGTTCTTGGACCTCAGCGTGGCGGATGCTCTCGGCTCCCAATCGAGTCCTGAAATCGCCCTGTACGACCGGCTTCGGACATGGTCCGGTATCGTGTTCGCGTGGTCAGCCACGGTGACTGTGGCCACAGAGTCGTTCGTAGCGGTCCGGCGATGGCGGCAGTACGAAGGGGCGCAGTTTGGCCGAGTTCAACCGCTCGTCGTTATTCCCGAACTGGCGGCCCTGTTCGCCCTGATCTTGGCCTTCTTCGTTTTCGGGGCCATCCAAGATGCCCTCGCCGGTAGGTCGGTCGTGACCGAGGCGGCCGTGAACGAAGTCGTCTCCCGACTTCTGGTCTTCTGCCTCGGTGTAGTCGCGATTCCCGTCGGATTGTCCGCCTCGAATCGCGTCATGGACCTGCGGGGACGCGGCTTTCTAGAGGCGCTCCTGCGGGCTGAATCCGGGGTCGTCGTTCTGCTCGTGGCGTTTGCGTGGGCGTACCTTTCGGTCGCGGGGTTGCACTCCTAGCCAAACCGAAAAATACCCCCGGACTGCTCTCAACGAAGGCCCGCGGGGCTAGTCTAATGGTAGGACAGAAGCTTCCCAAGCTTCTAACGCGGGTTCGATTCCCGCGCCCCGCACTCCTATAGATCTTCATCGATTCGGAGTTCTCGAGCACCCCGCAAGGCCTCGGCGAGAACCCTCACTTCGGATGGATGTCGAGCCCGATCCGCCACGTAGTCTTGCACCCGGGGCAGTGGATCTCCCGGTTCATCGAGTCTCCTTGATCGGCCAACCGGAACGTGAAGAACAGGGGGTTGTTGCACCGGGGACAGCTGAAGTTGAGGCCACCGACCGTCATGCAAACCCTCGATGTGTGGAGCCGACTTAAGGTTGCGCTCCTCCACAGATTCGGGTCGGCCCGAGGACCCGAGGCTCGACTCGCGGCCGTTTGGCGGCAAGTTTATGAAAGCTCCCCGGGTTGCCGCGGTGCGATGCGCGTCGAGAAGGTCGTCGCTCCGCCGCTCGACAACAACGCGTACCTTATCGTGGATGAAACCAGCAAGCAAGCCGCCGTCGTGGACCCGGCCTTAGGTGGCCAACAACTTCTGGCGAAGGCCGACGAACTAGGCGCCAAGGTTGTCTTGATCCTGAACACGCACGGCCACGTAGACGCGACGGCGGACGACGGATCGATTCGAACCGCCACGGGCGCGAAGATTGCGATTTTCGAGCTGGACGGAGCCCGACTTGAGAAGAACGCGCGGGACACCCGCTGGTTCCTCCCGGCTCCGCCGCCTCCGGTCAAAGCGGACATCCAGCTGAAGGAAGGATCCGAGCTCAAGTTAGGCGACATCGTGATCCGCACGTTCCATACACCGGGCCACACGGAGGGCAGCGCCTGCTTCTACGTCGAATCCGCCGGAGCTCTCTTCACGGGAGATACGCTCTACGCAGGATCCTGCGGCCGCACGGACGTCTTCGGCGGGAGCCCCGCGAAGATGATCTTCAGCCTACGGAGGCTCAAGGAACTGCCGCCGGAGACGCACGTCTACCCCGGCCATGGACCCGAGACGGACCTCGGGGACGAAACGTGGATTCGCGATCTCACCTATCCGATCGTGTGACTCAACGACGGCCGCTCGCGGCCCGCCAACTTCGCGCCGCTGGCATGTGCCGCACGAGTCGAATCGGAGTGGGCCGACGACCGACTCCGAGGCCGAGACGCCGGTACACTACCTTCATGCTGAAAATGACGACGAGGAAGTACGTGTACAGGATCACGAGAGTCGACGGCCAGTAGTACTGCCATACGATGGCGACAAGCCCGACGACCGCGAGGGCCCCGACCACGATTCGGAGGACGAACGCTTCGATCGCGGATCGGCTGAACGGCCCGGTGTCCACCCCGTAGTTCGTGTGCCGCACCGGATCGCGGAACGCGTAGCGCGTCGAGGCCCACACCGCGAACACGAGGACCGGCGTGAAGATCGACATCGCCAGGTGAGCCATCCCGGTCGTGACCGTCAAATCGATGATCCACGCGGCGTAAAAGATGATCGATGCCTGGAACAGTCGCTTCCGCCGGTAGATTGGAAGGAAGTTGGGCATGATGACCGTCTTGAGCGTCCTCTTGACGAGTTCCGCACCGAACGTGATCGACTTCGGCAGGTGCCGCGTGAAGAAGTCCGCAATTCGGGCGGATTGGGTCATGAGGATTGGAGCGAGGGAGCTCATCACGATGCAGAGGATCCCCGCGAACGGCGTCAGGTACCGACCGGCATAGTCGTTCGGCAGCTGGTCGTTCGCTCGAATCGCGCGTGCCCCCACCGTCGCGTATAGGATCGCTTCCTCGTTGCGGGCCACGAGGCTGGTCCCGATGGCGGTCGAGGCCCGCCCGGAAAATCCGATGAAGTAGGCGAGCGACGCGGTCAGAAAGAGGTCATTCAGAAGGATGAGCGGGACCGCGATGGCCAGCATCGGAAGGACCGAGCCGAGCGATGCGGGGTCGATGAGCATGCCAAAACTCAAGAAGAAGATGGCGACGAACGCGTCGCGGATGGACTCCATTTTATCTTTCAACCGTCCCGCGATCCGCGTGTCGGCGAAGACCATGCCCATGAAGAACGCGCCCACGATGGCGGGAATGCGGAACGCTTCCGCCAGGGCGCCGGCGAGGAACACGGTGCCGAGGGCGAACAGGACGAATAGCTCTTCGCTCCGGATGTGCTCGAACACCGCAGCGGTCCGCGGCACGACGACCGCCGCGAGCAGGGCGAAGAACCCGATGAAGATGCCCACCCCCGCGAAAAGGGCCAGCACATTCACGGGCGTCTCGGACGGCACGATCATCCCATTGACGATCGTCAGGAGGAACATGGACAGGAACGATTCCAGGATGACCATTCCCAGGAGGAACTCCGACTCCTTGTTGCCGAGTCGCTTGAGGTCGATCAGCGACTTCGCGGTGATCGCGGAGCTCGACATGCTGATCACCCCTGCCATGAAGATCGTATCGATCAGGGGCCATCCCAGCCACGCCCCGATCACGAACCCCGCGAACATGTTCACGGCGAGGTTCGTGACCGCGAGGATCGCTGCAGCTTCCTTCGTCTTCATGAGTTTCGTGATGCTGAACTCGAGCCCGACGAAGAAGAGGAGGAGAACGAGCCCGAGCTGGGAGATGTTCTGGAGGAACGCGCTATCCTGCAAGACGCCGTCGTAGGACCATCCGAAGATTCGGAGGTGGATGTTGGGCCCGATCAGGATGCCCGCGATGATGTAGCCGATGACCACGGGCAGGCGGGCTCGCGTGGCGAACGCGGCCCCGAGGAAACCGACGGTGGCGATGACCCCGATGTCGAACATGATCGACGCGGTCTCGACCAGGTCTCATCCCTCCTGACGCGCGGGTGGCGCGAGCGCCCGCGCTGACGTCCGTCGTCCGAGAACCGAAGTTCCCATCCCGACGCGGCGCATCGAGGCGCCGCCTACAAATAGCTACTGTCAAGGCGACACCCGGAGCGATCGATGGTCGGAGGGTTGCCCGAGAAGAGCTTTATTACGAGTCCGAATGTTCGGCGCACGATGGCGGGCGACTGGCACGCCCTCCGGGCGGAGGCCGTCCTCCAGCGGTTGGCTGCATCTCCCCTCGGCCTGTCGAGCCGGGAGGCCCGTGAGCGGCTCGCGCGGGTCGGTCCGAACGAGCTCGTCCAGACCGCGAGGATCAGCCCCCTCCGCATCCTCCTGAGCCAGTTCACCGACGTCCTCGTGATCGTGCTGATCGCCGCCGCCTTGATATCGGCGGCCCTCGGCCTGTCCCAGAATGAGAGGGCCGACCTCTACGACGCGTTGCTCATCATCGTGATCGTCGTCATGAACGCGATCCTCGGTTTCGTCCAGGAGTATCGGGCTGAACGGTCGCTCGAGGCGCTCAAGACCCTCGCCGCGCCGAAAGCCCACGTGCTGCGGGAGGGTGAGGTCGTCTCGATCCCGTCCCGGGAGCTCGTCCCCGGGGAGATCATCGTCCTCGCGGCGGGCGACCGGGTCTCCGCCGACGCGCGGCTGCTCGAGGTCGCGAGCTTGCGGGTGAACGAGGCCTCGCTCACGGGCGAGTCCCTCCCCGTCAGCAAGGCGGTCGAACCGCTGCCGCGGGACGCCTTCCTGGGCGACCGCCGGAACATGGTGTTCATGGGGACCACGGTCGACGGCGGCCGAGGCAAGGCGGTCGTCGTGGAGACCGGGATGGGCACGGAGCTCGGGAAGATCGCCGGCCTCGTGCAGCAAGAGGCGAAGGAGGAGACGCCGCTCCAACGTCAGCTCGATCGGCTCGGACGGCAGATCGGGATCGCGGTCTTGGCCGCGGCGGGCCTCATCTTCCTGATCGGCATCTTGCGCGAGCCGGACCCGAGCCACATCGAGCTCCTCTTCCTGACCGCCGTGGGGCTGGCGGTCGCCGCGATCCCCGAGGGGCTGCCCGCCATCGTGACGATCAGCTTGGCAATCGGACTCCAGCGTATGATTCGCCGGCACGCCCTGGTCCGGAAGCTCCCGGCGGTCGAGGCCCTCGGCGCCGCTTCGGTCATCTGCTCCGACAAGACCGGCACGCTGACGAAAGGGGAGATGAACGTCCGAACCCTCGTCGCAGGGTCACGCGAATACGAGGTCCGCGGCGAAGGATTCGATCCGCGGGGAGAAGTACGGGCCGGGGGCGCAGCCGTCCGGGTGGACGATCAGCCCGGACTCCGACGGCTCCTCGAGTGCGCGGTCCTCTGCAACGACGCCGCCCTGAAACGGGACAAGGATCGCTGGATCGTCGAAGGCGACCCGACGGAAGGCGCGCTCTTGGTGACGGCCCTTCGCGCGGGCCTCGATCCCGAGGCGGCGCGATCCCAAAGCCCCCGCGTCGCGGAGATCGCGTTCACCTCCGAGCGAAAGAAGATGTCGACTCTTCATGCCCCGCTGTCGGAGCCCGACCTTCGGGAGGTGCTCGGCGTCCCCGAAGGCGAACGGCACCGCCGGCTCGACGGCGTCGGGGTCACGTTGTACGTCAAGGGCGCCCCGGAACGGATCCTCGCGGCCTGCACGCAGCATCTGGTCGACGGAGAGCGCCGACCTCTCACCGACTACGATCGCAAGCAGTATCTGTTCCAGAACCAAGAGATGGCCACGCGCGCCCTCCGCGTGCTCGGCTTCGCGTACCGCGAGTTCCCCCAGGAGCTCCCTCCCTTGCGTGAGGAAGAGCTCGAGAAGGGACTCACGTTCCTCGGCCTCGCGGGCATGATGGACGCCCCCCGCGCCGATGCGTTGGAGGCCGTCCTCCGGTGCAAGAAGGCGGGCATCCGCGTCGTCATGATTACCGGCGATCACAAGCTCACCGCAATGGCGGTCGCCCGCGAGATGGGGATCCTCGGGGAGGGCGACCGCGCGTTGACCGGCGAGGAGCTGGAGAAGATCTCAGAGGAGGAACTCGTTCGGGACGTCGATCGGATTCGCGTGTACGCCCGTGTCTCGCCGGAACACAAGATGCGCATCGTCGACGCGTGGAAGAAGGCGGGGTACATCGTCGCCATGACGGGCGATGGGGTGAATGACGCGCCCGCCCTGAAGCGCTCGGACCTGGGCGTCGCCATGGGCATCACCGGCACCGATGTCGCGAAGGAGAGCGCGGACATGGTCCTCACCGACGACAACTTCGCATCGATCGTTGCTGCGATCGAGGAGGGCCGCGGGATCTACGAGAACATCCGCAAGTTCGTCGCGTTCCTACTTTCGGCGAACGCCGGCGAGGTGCTCGTCATGTTCATCGCGACGGTGGCGATCCTCGACCCGCAGTACTTGCCGTTCTTCGTCCCGGTGCAGCTGCTCTGGATCAACCTCGTTACGGACGGCCTGCCTGCGCTGGCGCTCGGGGTCGATCCATATCCGACCGACATCATGGACCGAAGGCCCCGCAATCCCAAGGAAGGCGTCCTCTCTCGCGACATTCTCTTCCTCATCATCGTCGTCGCGGCGATCCTCACGATCGGGACGCTCGGCGTCTTCAAGCTCGAGCTCGACGCCGGGGCTGATTCCATCCGCGCTCGCACGGTCGCCTTCACCACGATCGTCTTCTTCGAGCTGTTCCTCGTCTTCGCCATGCGCTCTCCGCGGCAGACAATCTGGCAGATCGGGTTGTTCACGAACACGAAGCTCATCGTGGCGGTCCTCGGCTCGATGGCCTTGCAGGCCATGGTCATCTACACTCCCTTCCTCCAAGGCGTCTTCCAGACGGAACCGCTCACTGCCGGCGACTGGCTGGAGACCCTCCTCATCTCCTTCACCGCGTTCGCGTTCGTGGAGGCGCTCAAGGTCGTCCGACGGCGGATGAGGGCCTAGCCTCATGCTGGAAATCGACGGGGCCCATGGGGAGGGGGGTGGCCAGCTCCTCCGGATGGCGGTCGCCCTCAGCGCGACCCAATCGGTGCCCGTGCGGGTCGTGCGGATTCGTGCGGGTCGGCCGACGCCGGGCCTCGCAGCGCAGCATGTCGCCGCCCTCGGAGCCGTGGCGGCCCTCTGCAACGGCGAGATCGACGGGCTTGCGGTGGGATCGAAGGAGATCGCGTTTCGGCCCGGCGACATCACGGGCGGCCGTCACACGTTCGACGTCGGCACGGCGGGGAGCGTGACCCTCGTCCTTCAGGCCTGTCTCCCCGTCGCAGCCGCGGCGAGCGAGACGGTCCGCCTGCGAATCCAGGGCGGGACCGACGTCCGATGGTCTCCCCCCGTCGACTACTTTGCCCGAGTCTTCCTCCCGCTACTGCGGCGGATCGGCGGACGCGTAGAGATCGAAGTCCTCCGTCGGGGCTACTACCCGCGTGGAGGCGGGGCGGTCGATGTCGTGATCGAGCCGACGCGCACCTGGGCTCCGTTCGATGTCGCTTCGCCTCCGGCTTTCCACTCGGTCCGAGGCATCGCGCACGTCTCGAATCTCGGGGAGGACATTCCGAAGCGCATGAAGCACGCCGCGATGCGCCGGCTCCACGGCGTCGCCGATGTCAAGATCGAGGAGCGGGTGTATCGCGGCGTTGAAGCCGTCGGGCAAGGCGGCGCGTTCGTCCTGTGGGCCGAGGCGGGCCCTACGATCCTCGGCGCGAGCTCCATCGCGGAGCGGGGCAAGAGCTCCGAACGGGTGGGGGAGGAGGCGGCGGCCGCTCTCGTCGCCGAAATGAACTCAGGGGCCACCCTCGACGTCCACGCCGCCGACCAGCTTCTTCCATACCTCGCCCGGCCCGATCGACCGTCCCACTTTCTCGTGCGGGAAGTCTCCGGCCATTTGGAGACGATGGCGTGGCTCGTGCCCCAGTTTGTACCGTCCAGGATCGAATTCGCTTCGGTCGGTGCCCTGCACAAGGTGTCCGTCGAGCCCGGTGCCTAGCCGTACATGCTCGGCCGCGGCGGCTCGCTCGGTTTCTTTGCGACTTCGGTCTGGTGATGGATGTTCTTGAGCTGCATCTCGATCCGCTCGGCCTCCTCATACAGCGGGCGCGCATCGAGCTCCGTGTGGAGGAGCAGCTTGTCGATGACCTCGATCGCACGGGCGGCCGCCCGTGCGTCCGGGTAGTCCGGATGGGCCTCGCTCAGGAGCGTGACGACATCAAAATCGCGCTTCCGGCCCTCGTTCAGAAGGACCCCGGCGACGCCCGTGATCACGCCCTCCTCGAAGACCGTGATGCCGTTCTTCCGGATCATGTCCATCGCCTTGTCCGTCGAGCCGATGCCGTAGACCTCCACCGAGCGGTCCGCGTCCTCTTCCCGAGCGTCGACGATCAGGCCTTCCGGGCACACGAGCAGGTTGCACCGGGCATCCTGCGCCCAGTCGAGGACCGTTGCGGCGATCGCCTTGATCAGGTTCGGCGGCGGTTGGAATTCGGAGATGAACACGACGACTTGGTCTCGGTCGTCGACTTTCGGCCCCGCGTAGATCCGAACCGGGTTCATCGGCTGCCCGTCCCGGACGAGGGCGACGGTCGGGAAGTAAATCGAATCCATGATCCCGATCTGCGTGAGGTTGAGCGCGTTGATCAGGTAGTTCGCCACGATCGAGCTCACGAGTCCCACGCTGGGGAACCCGTCGATCACGGTCGCGCCGCGAAGGTCCATCCGTTTCAGTTCGTAAATCTGGATGCCTTCCATGGTTCCGCGGTCCATCCCGAACAGGTTACTTAAAGATGCGCGGCTCGAGTCTGTCGGCTGAGAACACGTCAACCGGGAGGGAGGATTTCGTGCGTGTTGACAAACTCGACGCCGCCCCGCCGCAGCATGACGCCCACGGAGCAGTACTTCTCGGACGATAGGTCAATCGCCCGCGTCACCGCGGATTCTCGGATGCCATCGCCTCGGACTCGGTAGTGCAGATGGATCTTCGTGAAGGCCCGAGGCGGATTCTTCGCCCGCTCCGCTTCCGCCTCGATTTCCAGGGAGGTGAACGCGACGCGTTCCTTCCGGAGGATCTCCACGACGTCGGACGCGGTGCACGCCATCGCCGCGAGGAGCGCGCCCTGCATCGGACTCGGTCCACGGCGGGTCGCCGCATCCCCCGCGTCGAAGAGGATCTCCGGGCCACCGTCCGCACTCGCTCGGAACCGCATGCCATCGTCGTGCTCGAGATGGGCTTTCATCCACACCACCCGCCCGTGGAAGAGGGCCCGCGTAGAAGAAGATTCCACTCGCGCCCGCAAAGTTGTTATGCGCCCCCTCCTTCGGTTCCACCGTGCGGCCTCGGGTGATCGTCAACGCGGCGATGAGCGTCGACGGGAAGATTGCGCTCCGCGGCGGTCAACGGGCTCGCCTGAGCAACGTGGAAGATGGGCAACGGGTGCAATCCCTCCGGGGCCGGGTCGACGCGATCCTCGTCGGCGTAGGGACGGTCCTCCAGGACGACCCGAAGCTCACCGTTAAGGCCGACGTCGCGCCCGATCGCAGCCCGCTGCGGATCGTCCTCGATTCGGACGGCCGCACACCGGAGCACGCCCGCGTCCTCGATGGCCGGGCCCCTACGCTCATCGTGACGTCCGAGGCCTCTGAACGGACGTTCGGCCACGCGGAAGTCCTCCGATGCGGGAAGGAGGAGGTGGACCTCGCTGCCCTGCTGGACCGACTCGGCGGCCGAGGGATCCGGACCCTCCTGGTCGAGGGCGGGAGCACGGTGATCTGGTCGTTCCTTCGGGCAGGCCTCGTGGACGAGCTGAAGGTCTTCGTCGGGAGCCTCGTCCTCGGGGGACGCTCCGCCCCAACTCTCGCGGGCGGCGAAGGCGCCGCCTCGCTCTCGGAATCGATCCGGCTGGCGCTCGAGCGTTCGGAGCGTCTCGGCGACGGCGTCTTGCTCGAGTACTCGGTGGTGCGGTGAAACTGCTCTGCGACCACATGCTGGGAAGCCTCGCTCGGTGGTTGCGGTTCATGGGGTACGACACGGCGTATCCGGAACCCGGTCCGGATCGAACGCTGATCGAGCGGGCCCGCGCGGAGGACCGCATCTTGCTCACGCGAGACAAAGAGCTTGCGGGACGCGTCCCCGGGAGCGTGGCGGTTCGGTCCGACGTACTCGAGGAGCAGATTCGGGAGGTCGCCGCCAGGCTCCCCCTGCGTCTCGTCGATCCGCTCTCGAGGTGCTCGCTCTGCAACGAACGCCTGGTGCAGGTCCCCGTCGACGCGGTGGATGGACTCGTGCCGGAAGGCGTGCGCTCCCGCCACCGCGAATTCTGGAAGTGTCCCTCGTGTCGCCGCGTCTACTGGCAAGGCAGTCATTGGGACAAGATGGTGGAGCGGTTGGATCAGCTCGATCTTCCGCGCGCGGAAGGGCCGTGACGGTCGCCGCGTCTCCCGCGAAGCAAACCCTCATATGGCGAATCGAAAATGGGGTGGGGGTCTAGCGAATGGATGGCGCCCTCGTCCTCGAGGACGGAACGGCGGTTCGAGGGCCCTTTTTCGGCGCACGTCGGTCGATCTTCGGAGAACTCGTCTTCAACACGAACATGACGGGGTACACCGAAGCCCTCACGGATCCATCGTACCGCGGCCAGATCCTCATGATGACCTATCCGCTGATCGGGAACTACGGGGTCGACCCCGGCGCGATGGAATCCGAGACGATCCAACCGACCGGGTTCGTCGTCAAGGAGGCGTGCTCGGCCCCGAGCCATCCGAAGAGCGCGATGTCGCTCGCCGAGTTCCTGCGGGGCCACGAGACGCCCGCCATGGAGGGAGCCGACACGCGAGCCCTGACGATTCGGATCCGTTCTCAGGGGACGATGAAGGCGGCCTTGGTGCCCGCGAGTGAAGACATCGCGGCCGTCGCGCGGACCGTGCGCGCCACGCCCCACCCGGAAACCCGCAACCTCGTCGCCGAGGTGAGTTCTCCGACGATCCAGCGCTATCCAGGCACAGGCAAACGCACGATTGTCGTCGTGGACTGCGGAGTCAAGCGGAATATCCTCCGAGAGGCCCAGCGCTACGCCGATGTCGTGCGCGTCCCGTACGATGCGACCGCGGATGACATCCTCGCCCACCGGCCGGACGGCGTGATTCTCTCGAACGGCCCCGGCGATCCCGCGCATCCGGACGTCCTCGCGACGACCGTCGCCGCGACGAAAGACTTGGTGGGCCGCGTCCCGATCCTCGGCATCTGCCTGGGTCACCAGCTGCTCGCCCTCGCCTTCGGCGCTCGGACCTTCAAACTGAAGTTCGGTCATCGGGGTGGAAACCAGCCGGTGAAAGACCTCAAGACCGGACGCGTCTACATCACCTCCCAGAACCACGGTTTCGCGGTCGATCCGGACTCGTTGCCTTCGTCCGAGTTCGAGGTCACGCATCGGAATCTGAACGACGGCACCGTGGAAGGGATGGCGCACCGGGAGCTCCCGATCTTCTCCGTCCAGTACCATCCGGAGGCCCATCCCGGCCCGTGGGACAACGCGTACATCTTCCGGGAGTTCGTCGCGGCGCTCAAGGGGGCCTAGCGACAACCGCGGGAGGTGTCCGGATTGCCCAAGCGGGAGGACCTTCGGACCGCGATGGTCATCGGCTCCGGTCCGATCGTGATCGGCCAGGCCGCGGAGTTCGACTACTCCGGATCCCAGGCGTGCCGGTCCCTCCGCGAGGAGGGAGTCCGCGTCATCCTCGTGAACAGCAACCCGGCGACGATCCAGACGGACCCGGACACCGCGGACGCGGTGTACGTCGAGCCGTTGACCGTCGAGTTCCTCGAGAAGATCATCGCGAAGGAGCGGCCTCAAGGGATCCTCAGCGGGATGGGCGGCCAGACCGCCCTGAACCTCTGCAGCGAACTCGCGGAGGCGGGCGTGCTCGGCCGCTACGGCGTCGAGCTGCTCGGCACGAAGCTGGAGGCGATCACGGCCGGGGAGGACCGCGAGCGATTCGCCGCCCTGATGCGGTCGATCGGCGAGCCGATCCCCCGGAGCCGCGGGGCCTCCGACGTCGAAACGGCGCGGGCGTTCGCGGAGGACATCGGATATCCGGTCATCGTGCGGGCGGCCTACACCCTCGGCGGCAGCGGGAGCGGCGTCGCACACACGCCGCAGGAACTGGAGTCGATCGTCGGCTTGGGCATCGCCTATTCGCGGATCAAGCAGGTCCTCGTCGAGGAGTCCGTCCTCGGATGGAAGGAGTTCGAGTACGAGGTGATGCGGGACGGCGCGGACAACTGCATCACGATCTGCAGCATGGAGAACCTCGATCCGATGGGGATCCACACCGGAGAATCGATCGTCGTCGCGCCGGCGCAGACCCTGAGCGACGTCGACCACCAGACCCTCCGGTCCGCGGCCTTGCGTATCATCCGCGCGCTTGGGGTCGAGGGAGGATGCAACATCCAGTTCGCCGTCCATCCGAAGACGGGGGAGTATCGGGTGATCGAAGTAAACCCGCGCGTCTCCCGGTCCTCCGCCCTCGCCTCCAAGGCGACGGGCTACCCGATCGCCCGCATCGCCGCGAAGATCGCGATCGGGCTCCGCCTCGACGAGATCCCGAACCCGGTGACGGGCAAGACGCTGGCCTCCTTTGAGCCGACCCTCGACTACGTCGTCACGAAGATCCCGCGGTGGCCGTTCGACAAGTTCCCGACCGTCGACCGGCGCATCGGGACCTCGATGAAGAGCACCGGGGAGGTGATGGCGATCGGACGGACGTTCGAGGAATCCCTCCTGAAAGCCGTGCGATCCCTCGAGATCGACCGCGTCGGCTTGGAGTCGCTGCCGTGGACCGACGACGCCTTGGTCCGTGAACTCCGAGAGCCGACGGACCAGCGGCTCTTCGCGATCGCGGAAGCGTTCCGGCGCGGCATCCCCCTCGAGAAGGTCGCGGGGCTGACGGATTGGGACCCGTTCTTCCTCGAGAAGATCCGGTCCCTCGTCGATTTCGAATCCCGCCTCCGTGGCCATCGTCGTTCGCGGGCTCTCGTGGCGGAGGCGAAGCGCCGGGGCTTCGCGGACGAGGGGATCGCCTCGCTCGGGACCGGCACGGAGGAAACGGTCCGCCGCGCGAGGCCCCGGGTCGCGTACAAGATGGTCGACACGTGCGGAGGGGAGTTCGAGGCCCAGACGCCGTACTACTACTCGACGTACGAGCCGACGGGAGAGTCACGGCGGATCGCGGGCCGAAAGGTCCTGATCGTCGGCGGCGGCCCGATCCGCATTGGCCAGGGCGTCGAGTTCGACTACTGCTGCGTCCAGGGCATCTTCGCCCTCCGCGAGGAGGGCGTCGGCGCGATCATCGCGAACAACAATCCCGAGACGGTCTCGACGGACTTCGACATCTCCAGCCGCCTCTACTTCGAGCCGCTGATCCTCGAGGACGTCCTCAACATCATCGAAGAGGAGAGGCCCGAGGGGGTGATCCTCCAGTTCGGCGGGCAGACGTCCATCAACCTCGCCGTGCCCCTCGCGAAGGCACTCGCGCGACGGAAATCCCGCACGCGAATCCTCGGGACGCCGCCGACCTCGATCGACCTCGCCGAGGACCGCCGGAAGTTCGCGGCCCTCATGCGCCGCCTGCGGATCCTCCAGCCCGACGCGGCATCGGGCTACAGCTTCGAGGAGGTGCGCCAACTTGCCGGCCGAATCGGCTATCCGGTCCTCGTCCGGCCGTCGTATGTCCTCGGCGGACGCGGGATGGAGATCGTGCACTCGGAGGACGATCTCGCCCGATTCATGGAGGCCGCAACGCGCGTCTCGAAGGACCATCCCGTCCTCGTGGATCGGTACCTCGCGCACGCGACGGAGATTGACGTGGACGTCGTCGCAGACGGGCGGGACGTCCTCATCGGAGGAATCCAGGAGCACATCGAGGAAGCGGGCATCCACTCGGGCGACGCGGCGTGCGTCTTGCCCGCGCAGACGCTCCCCGACCCGATTCTGGCGGACATCCGGTCCGTCACGCGACGCGTCTGCAAGGCGCTCGACGTCATCGGGCTTATGAACCTCCAGCTCGCGGTGAAAGACGCCGCTGTCTACGTCCTCGAGGCGAACCCGCGGGCGAGCCGGACCGTCCCGTATGTGTCGAAGGCGATCGGGATCTCGCTGGCGAAGGTCGCGACGAAGGTGATGCTCGGCCACTCCCTCCGGAGCCTCCATCTGGTGGGCGAGCCGAGGATCGACCACGTCGCGGTCAAGGCGCCCGTCTTCCCGTTCCAGCGCCTCCCGGGTGTGGACGCGATCCTCGGGCCGGAGATGAAGAGCACGGGAGAGGTAATGGGGATCGATCGGTCCCTCGGCCGGGCGTACTATAAGGCGATGGTCGCTGCCGGAAACCCCCTCCCGACGAGCGGGGCCGTGTACATGACCGTGCGCGACGAGGACAAGCCGGCAATCTTGGGAGTCGGTTCGCGGTTCGTGCGGCTGGGCCTGCGGATCTACGCGACGCGCGGCACGGCTCAGTTCCTCCGGGAACACGGCGTGGAGGCAAGGACCGTCTATCGGATCAGCGAGAACCAATCGCCCGACGCCCTCGGACTGATGCGTCGCGGCGAGATCCGGCTCGTGATCAACACGCCCACCAATTCGACGGGGGCTCGGCGAGACGGCTACATGATGCGCCGGCTCGCGGTCGATCTGAACATCCCGTTCATCTCGACGATCCAGGCCGCCGAGGCCGCGGCGGAGGCGATCGAGGAATTCCGTTCCGGGGAACTCGATGTGGTCCCCTTGGGTTCGTTCGCCTCGACGATGCGCGCCGCGACGGCAAGGCTTTAGGACCTGTCGTGAATCGACTCTTCGTGCAGCCGATTCGGCTCCTCGGACCGGCGATGCTCGTAGCCGGACTCGTATGCATCGGTGTTGCCGTGGCACGAGGGGAGGCGACGGCGTTCCTGGTCCTCGTCTTCCCGGTGGTGACCGGGAACGGTCCCCTGATCTTGGCGGGCATCCTGTTCACTTTCTTGGGGTTCTTCGCGACCTTCACGTTCTGGCCCGGGCGACCGATCGGAGTCGCAGGTTCGGAGGGATCGGCCCGTGTCGCGGACACGGCCGGCCCCGCTCCAGCCCGTCGATGGGGTGGGATCGTCTTCCTTGGGCCGTTCCCGATCGTCTTCGGGTCGGACCCTCGGATGACTCGAATGATGCTTCTCGTCGGGGTCCTGCTGTTCGTCGCTCTCCTTGTCCTGACCCTATTCGCCCTCCTGGCCTGACGTCTATTTATTGCGATGCGTCGTTCGGCCGGTCGCATGAACATCCTCGTCGCCGATGGGCTCGATGCCGAGGCCTTGGCGTTCCTCCGCAAGGTCCATGACGTCTACGTGGAGGAGGTGGACGCCGCCCGGCTGCTTGATGCGATTCCGTCGTTCCACGCGCTGATTGTCCGAGGGCGCACGAAGGTTACGAAGGAGGTCCTCGGCCGCGGTTCGAATCTGAAGGTCGTCGGTCGTGCCGGCGTCGGCGTGGACAACATCGATGTCGAAACCGCGACGACACGCAAGATCGTCGTCGTCAACGCGCCGACCGCGAGCACGGTGAGTGTCGCCGAACTCGCGATCGGGCACATGATCTCCCTCGCGCGGCACCTTCCGATGGCGGACCGATCCGTGAAGGAGGGGCGATGGGAGAAGAAGGGACTCGAAGGCCGCGAGCTGTCCGGCAAGGTGCTGGGCCTACTCGGGTCCGGACGGATCGGGGGGGAGGTCGCGAAGCGAGCGCACGCCTTCGGGATGGAGGTCATCGCGTTCGATCCGTATCTCTCCCTGGCGACCGCAGACAGCTTGGGCATCCGGCTCGTCGACAAAGAGTCCTTGTTCCGCGACGCGGATTTCGTGAGCGTCCATGCGGCGTTGACGCCCGAGACGAAAGGCCTCGTCGGGCAAAACGAACTCGCGCTGATGAAGCGAACGGCGGTCCTCGTGAACTGTGCCCGGGGTGAAATCGTCCAGGAAGGCGCCCTCGCCGAGGCGGTCCGGTCCGGGACGATCGCCGGGGCCGCGCTCGACGTCTTCGAGAAGGAGCCCCCGACCGGGAGCCCGCTCCTCGCCGCCCCGCACGTTGTCTTCTCGCCGCATCTCGGCGCGTCGACGGAGGAGGCGCAGGCGCGGGCGGGAGCGATCATCGCGGACCAAGTGCTCAAGGCGTTGGAAGGGAAGCGCCCGGAGTTCTGCGTGAACCCGAAGGTCTACGGCTGATTGGCGAGCGCGCGAGCCGCATCTCGGAGATCGGTCCCGTGCACGCGGCCGTATTCGCGTACCTCGGCGATGATCGCGACGTACTGGGTATAGTCGCCGCCAAGGTGGCGCACCGCGCGACCGAGCGCCTTTTCGAAGGGCTCCTCGTGGCGAGTCTTGAGCGCCTCCTTGAGAAAGCGCGCTCGATCCGGGAGGTCCATCGCGCCGGCGCGCACAGCGCGCGGGGATAAAGCCCGCGCGGTCCCGCTCTCAGCGGGGATTCTCACACACCTTCAGGAAGTTCCGGAAAATCTCCTCGCCGAACTGTGTGTGCTCCACTTCCGGATGGAACTGGAGTCCGAAGATGGGCTCGGACCGATGCCGCATCGCCTGAACGGAGCAGTTGGGAGAGCTCGCGAGTCCGACGAACCCCGGTGGCAGCACCGTCACCTCGTCGTTGTGGGACTCCCACACCTCGAAGCGGTCCGGGAGGCCATCGAAGAGCACGTCGGGCTCGCGGACGTTCAGGAGGGACTTCCCGAACTCCGGCACCTTGGCGGGAGCCGCCTCCCCGCCGAAGTGCTTCGCCATGAACTGGTGTCCCGCACAGATGCCGAGGATCGGGCCGCCGAACGCGTCGAGGTACTCCCCGTTGCGCCCCATCTTGGAAGGATCGACGCCGACGCGCGGGGCGCCCCCGGAGAGGACGAGCCCGTCGAGATCCTGGAGGCCGCCGACGGGTGTGTCGTTCGGGACGATTTTCGTCTCGACCCCGAGGTACTTCAGGACCCGCCATTCGCGGTGGGTCCACTGGCCTCCGTTGTCGACGACGAAGACGCGCATGGGATGCCGAAAGGACGCGGCGAGAAAAAGGTTTCCGTCGATCCGGCGTCTACTCCCATTCGATCGTGGCTGGAGGCTTGTTCGAGATGTCGTACACGACCCGGTTGATTCCCGGGACCTCGTTCGTGATGCGGGTCGAGATTCGATCGAGCACATCGTGGGGGATCTTCGAATACGTCGCGCTCATGCCATCGATCGATTCGACCGCTCGGACCGCCACGGTGTGTCCGTAGACGCGGAGGTCGCCATGGACGCCGACGGTCTGCACCGGCACGAGGACGGCGAAGTACTGCCAGGGCAGCGGCATGAGCCCCCGTGACGCGGCCGCCTGGACTTCGTCCTCGACGATCGCCGAGGCCTCTCGGACGAGCGCTACCCGCTCCGGCGTCACTTCGCCGATGACTCGCACGGCGAGGGCGGGTCCCGGAAACGGCTGACGTTCGGCGACGCGTACCCCGAGGGTCCGAGCGACCGCCCGGACCTCGTCCTTGTACAGGTCCCGCAACGGCTCGACGAGCTTGAGTTTCATGTCGGCCGGCAGGCCCGCGACGTTGTGATGTGTCTTGATCCGGTCCCGCAGCTGGCCGCCGCTCTCGATCCAATCGGGAGCGATCGTTCCTTGAACGAGGTATTCCGCGCCGAACGTCTTCGCCTCCCGCTCGAACAGCTCGATGAACTTCCGACCGATGATCATCCGTTTCTTTTCGGGGTCCCTCACGCCACGGAGCGCTGCGAAATATTCGTCGGCTGCACGGAGGATCCGGTGATTCACCCCGAGATCCTGGAGCGTTCGTTCGACGTCTTCGGTCTCGTCCTTGCGCATGAGGCCCGTGTCGACGTACACGGCGAGGAGCCGATCTCCCAGGGCCCGGCCTGCCAAGACGGCCGCCGTGGTGCTGTCGACGCCTCCGGAGCAGGCGATGATCGCGCGTCCCGGCACGGCGTGCCGGATGAGTTCCACCTGCTCGCGGATGAACGCCTCCGCGTCGAATTTCATTCTCCCAGCGTCCGCGAGTCCTCGAGCACCCATTTCTTCAACGCCTCGCGGTGGTCCCGGAGCTTCTCGGCGAGACGCTCGTCCTTCACGGCGAGAATCTCGACCGCGAGGATCGCCGCGTTTTCCCCCCGATCCAAGCCGACCGCGGCGACGGGCACCCCCGGGGGCATCTGGGACACGCTGAGAACCGCGTCGAGGTTCAGCTTCCCGCTCACCGGCACCCCGATGACCGGTTTCGTCGTGTGGGACGCGATCGTGCCGGGCAGGGCCGCTGAAAGTCCGGCCACCGCGATGAACACCTTGGCCGTGGTGTTCCGGATCAGGTCACGTAGCAGGTCCGGAGTCCGGTGCGCGGAGGCGACGACGATCTCGTACGCGACTCCGAATTCGTCGAGCATCGAGCCCGCCTTCTTTCCGACCTCGGCGTCGGTCTTGGAACCTAGGACGACGAGGACCTCGACGGCCATCGCGTAGGACAAAGAGGGCTCGGGAAATAAAGGCTTCCCACTTTGGAGGTGAAGCGTTACCGGGGCGCCGTCCGTGCCTCAGCTTTTCATGATTGCGAGCAGGAAGAGGCCGATCGCGGCGGCAGCGCCGATGATGGCGGCGAGGATCACGCCGATCGACTGGACGATGATTCCGACGAGATCCACGCCTGCGCTGTACGGTCCCGTATACCAAGCCCACAAAGTGCCCACGATCAGACCACCCACAAGCAGCCCGACCCCGATCTTCCGGCTCTTGCCGCTCCCGAAATACGCCGTGAAGGCACCGGTGATTACGAGGAACAGGCTGAACGTCAGGAGGAGGATGGTCACGAATGTCCAAGGTTCAAACGCGGCAAAAGCGCTCATGTGGCTCCCTCAGAACTTGATTCCCGTTAGAGTCTTCGTGTCGATGACGCCCGCGATGGATCGGATCTTGTCGACGACGACCTGACCGAGGACATTGAAGTCCTCCGCTTCGATCTTCGCGATCAGATCGTACTCCCCGAACAAGGGATGGAGTTCCACGATTTCCTTGACCTTGAGGAGCTCGTTATACACCTCGTGCTCCTTAGCGGGAGCGGTGCTAATGAGCACGAACCCGATGGCCATCCCTGGTCACCTCGCCCGGAACCTACTGACACAATATAACCCTTTCGTACCTTAGCGGCGGATTTGCGTCCTCTTGTCTCTCCATTAGAATGACGTGCGTCTCCGCGCCCGACCCAGCGCCTTCGACCACGTGGGCAAGTTCGTCTGAGTCCCCGTTGACTCGACGACACAGCTCGCGACGGCGGAGCCGAGGATCCCGCAGCGCCGCACGTCGTATCCCCTCGAAAGTCCCGCGTAGAATCCCGCCCGGTATGCATCACCCGCCCCGGTCACGTCGACGACTCGGGTTGGCGGGACCCGCGGGATTCGGACTCGTCCTTCGCGCGTGTACACAGTGCTCCCTCGCGCGCCCATCGTCACGACGACCACCGGAGCGAACCTCACCAAGCCGGCCGTCGAGGTGACGCGGACGAATCTCCTGGCACGCGCGATCTCCGCTTCGTTTCCGAAGAAATAGGTGGAGCGGCGGATGAGTTCGCGGAATAGGTGGGCCGTGTACACGTAGTGGATCTCCTGGGACGGGTCGAATGCGATCGTGCGGCCGAGGTCCTCCGCGAGTTTCGCGATCCGCAGGTAGTACAGCGGGCGGCCCGTGCCCAGATGCACCAGCTCGACGTCTTTGACGGAGTGTCGGAGTACGGGGAGCCGTGTGGCCTCTTTCATGGGCCCCTGGTCGATGATCGCCATCTGGTTTCCCCTTGGATCGGAGAAAATCCAGGCCGTCGGTGTCCTCGCTCCCCGAATCGCGCGAAGGTCTGTGAGGTCGACGCCGTCCGCGGCGAGCGCAGAGCGGTAGTCCGGAGGGAAGTCGGTTCCGACGAAGGAGGCGAGGCTCGTCTTGACGCCGAGCCGGGCAGCCGCCCGCGCTAGATTCCCGGCGGTACCGCCGAAATATCGGCTTCGATCTAGGATTTCAATTGACGTATTCGGGCGGGGCAAGCGGCGCACGCGGACGATGTGATCCAGGGCAACGTGGCCGAACGCACCGAGAAAGCTCCTCATGCGAATCCCGCCAAGTCCCGTTGTACGTCGGCGAATCGTTCGAAGTGGGTATAGGGGATTTCCTCTTCGTCGCACAAGCGGGCCAACTCCTCCTTCGCGAAGACGATGTCCGCTTCCAGGGCGGGGCACAGGTCCGAATGTCCATCTCCGACGTAGGCCGTCCGGTACCCCTCGGCCCGCAGTTCGAAGAGACGGAGGAGCTTGCAGGTTCCGCAGAGGGTGCACGTCGCATCGGCCCACGGGTACTCGATCCGCACGATCCCGCCCTCGAAGATCGCCCGGTTGGTGCGAACGGGGACGCGGATGTCCCACTTGCGCAGGAGATGGCGCACGTAGAAGTCAAGGCCTTCGCTCACGATCTCAAGGAGGATTCCGCCGGACTCGCAGAAACGAACGAAATCGAGGAACGTCTCATCCATCGCGACGTGCGAGTCGATGAACCGCAGGAGGTCATCCTGTTTCGCGTGGAGCAACGCGAACTGCCGCGCCATCGTTTCACGCGTGCCGATGGCCCGCGCGCGGTGGAGCTCCTCGATTTCCCACCACCCCGGCGGCGCGAATTCGGCCAGGATCGCTTCGGCGACGTCGGTGCGGGTGATCGTACCGTCGAAGTCGGTCAGGACCGCTCGTTTCGCCGGCAATTCGCTTCCCTGCCTTCCGCGCGACGGTGCATCAGGTCCCTTCGCGCCACGAATCCAGGTATGCGCGTTGCTCTTTCGTGAGCCGATCAATTCGGATTCCCGACGTGCGGAGCTTGAGTCGAGCGACCTTGAGGTCGAGGTCCGATGGGACCGCGTATACCCGCGGCTTCAGGCTCCCGGCGTGTTCCGCGAGATAGCCGGCGGCGCCCGCTTGGATGGCGAAACTCATGTCCATGATCTCGACCGGATGGCCCTGCCCGGCCGCGATGTTGACGAGCCTGCCTTCGGCCAAGAGGTAGACCCGCTTACCGCCCGACAGCGTGTATTCGTCGACGAATTCGCGGACGCGACGCTTCCCCTTCGACTGCCGCTCGAGGTCGGCCTTTGAGATCTCGTTGTCGAAGTGGCCCGCGTTCGCGAGGACCACTTGGTCCTTGAGCCCGGGGAAGTGCGCCGCGGTGATGATGTCCTTGCATCCCGTCGCGGAGACGATGAAATCCGCCGCCTTCACGGCGGCCCGCATCGGCAGGACGTCGAACCCGTCCATCGAGGCTTCGAGCGCCTTGACCGGATCCACCTCCGTCACGACGACGCGAGCGCCCAGACCTTTGGCCCGCATCGCGATCCCGCGGCCCGTCCACCCGTACCCCGCGACGACGAATGTCTTTCCGGCGATGACGAGATTCGTCGCGGTCATCAGGCCGTCAATCGTGCTCTGGCCGGTCCCGTAGCGGTTGTCGAACAGATGCTTCATCTGGGCGTCGTTCACGTCGATGATCGGGAACCGCAGTGCGCCGTCGCGCTCCATGGCGCGGAGGCGAATCACGCCCGTCGTCGTCTCCTCGTTCCCCCCCCGGACGCCGGGTAACAGCTCCGTCCTCTTCGTGTGCAGGAGGAAGACGAGGTCCGCGCCATCGTCAACCACGAGATCCGGCTTGAGATCGAGGACTTTGTGCAGGTTCTCGTAGTATTCCTCGTTGGACTGCCACTTGCGCGCGTACACCTCGAGGCCGTGGACCTCCGCGAGGGCCGTCGCGACGCTGTCGTCCGTGGAGAGCGGATTGCACGACGCGAGTCGGACGTTCGCGCCGGCCTCCCGCAACGACAGCGCAAGGACGCCGGTCTTCGCCTCGACGTGCAGAGCCATTCCGATGCGGAGGCCTCGGAGCGTCTTCTTTCGCTTCAGTTCCTCCCGGATCGCCGCGAGCACGGGCATATGGTCGCGGGCCCATTCGATCCGACGCGCGCCCCGCTCGCCGAGTTCCGACATCGGTGTGCCGATGCCCCGGACTCGATTTCAGCCTTCCGGTGGCCTACGGCTTTCGGAGGGCGGCATACGCTAAGATTGCGACGCCGACGGCCATGATCCCGTAGAAAACCGCGTCGATGGGCCATGACTGATGGACGTCCGACGGAGTCGGCACCTCCCAGTATAGGAAGCCCCCGTAATTGCGGAGCACGGCCCACGCATAGATCAGATCTCCGTCCTTGACGATGTTCGTCGCGTCTCCCCTCACATAGATTACCATAGTCTGCTGCGGATTGCCATCCTCGAGCTCGAGCGTCGTGATTGAACCCCCGAGGAAAGGACCGATGTACTCAACCCTCAAGACTCTCTCATGTACCGTGATTCCAGAGTCGAGCGCGTATCCGATATATTGGGGACTAGCGTTCCGCGACGCGAGGAGGTCTGCCCCGCTCACGGAGAACAGGGGCCAGAAGCCCAGGGCGAGGCCGAGGCCGACGAGCGTCAGCGCCAATCCGACAAGCGCCAGTCGTCTCAACTAGGTGCCTCCGTTGAGCCGTCCCGGTCCCCCTTCGGCTCCAACGGGGAGAGGACCTTCGGTCTTCGCCTTCGTCCGACTCAAGACGAACCGCAGTCCAAACGGTGTCATCAAGGTTGTGACCACGCCGGTCAAGACCAGGATCGAAAACAGGGTTCCATCGATGAGGCCCAGCTCGAGCCCGAGCGTCGCGACAACGAGCTCCATCGCTCCACGGCCGTTCATGCCGATTCCCACCGCCATGCAATCGCGGCGCGGCATGTGAGACCAGGCGGCCCCGACGTACCCTCCGACGAACTTGCTCGCCGCCGCAACCCCGAGGACCGCGCCGACGAGGACGACGTTCCCGAGGCTTCCCACCTCGAAGGTCAGGCCGATGAAGGCGAAGAACACGGGGCCGAAGACCCCGAGCGTGATCGCAGAGGTGGCGGACCGGACCGCCTTCACGTCGCGATCGGCGATGACGTGCTCCGAGACCAGGAGGGTCCCGAAGAAGGCCCCGACGACGAAGTGCAATCCAAGGAGGTCCGCCAGGAACGCGAATCCCAAGGCGACGAGGAACGGAAGGGCAAAGCCGGACTCCTTCGTGAGGAGGTGCCGGGAGGCACGGAGGATCCACGCGGCGAGTGCCCCGTGGCGGTACCGGAAGATCATGTCCACGCTCATCATCGCCGCGAAGAAGACGCCGAATTTCAGCAGGAGGACCGCTGCCGCCCATATCTCCAGGCCCAGCGGGCCGTTCAAGCTCACGAGCAGACCCACCGAGGCGAGCCCCGCCACGTCGCAGAGCAGCCCTGCCGACAGCAGGCTGCGTCCGAGGGGCGTGTGCAACAGGTCCAGGTCGGAGAGGATCCGTGCCATGACGGGCAATGCGGTGAAGGCCAGCGCGATCCCCAGGAACATCGCGGAGCTAGGCGCGAGCCCGATCGCGCCGCCAAGCACCGTGCCCGCCAGCGCGGGGATCGTGAACGCGCCGATCGCGATGAAGATGCCGCTGTCCCGGATCGAGCGTCGGACGTCCGCAAGAGTCAGTTCCAGCGCGGCGAGGTAGACGATGAAGAAGATTCCGAGATTCGCGAGCTCTTGGATCGCCGCGTCCGGGCGGACGAACCCGAGGACGGACGGCCCCAAGACGATGCCCGCGAGGATCTCGCCGACGAGGGCCGGGGCCTTCATCCGCGCAGCCAGCTCGCCAGAGAGGCGCGCGCCGACGAGTAGAATCAGAAGGCTGAGCAGGATGTCCATCGGGACTTCGGACTACGAGCCTTGGGGTCCATAAGCCGCGCGGCGAGGGTATCGGGGGTGATTTCGTATTGCGATAGCACCCGGGCCGCGAAGGCCCGCAAGGCACGAACCAAGGCCTTTAGCCAACCGGCTTTTATCTGGGTACCTCGGTCGGGACGGTCCGATGGCGCTCAAGGACAAGCTCCGCGTGGGCTGCAGCGGCTGGGGGTACGACGACTGGCTCGGCGGGTTCTACCCCCCCGGCACCCCGAAGTCCGACTACCTCAAGCTCTACGGGAGCGTATTCGACTGCGTCGAAGTGGATTCGTCCTTCTACCGCAACCCGGGGCCGGCGATGACGAAAGGGTGGCACAAGTCCACTCCCCCCGGATTCCTCTTCGCGATGAAGATGCCGAAACGCATCACCCACGAGAAGAAGCTCAAGGACGTGACGGAGAACCTCGGCTGGTTCTACGCGTCCGCCAAGGAGCTCCGCGAGAAGTGCGGACCCCTCGTCGCGCAGCTGCCGCCCTCGATCAAGTTCGATTCGCACTGGACGTTGATGCAGGCCTTCATCCAGGCGCTCGACGTCGAGAAGTACCCTCATGCGATCGAGTTCCGCCACAAGTCGTGGTTCCGAGACGAAGTGTACAAGCTGCTGCGGGATCGGAACGTGTCGATGGTGTGGTCGGAGAACCAGTACCTGCGTACCCCGAGCGAGGTGACGTCGGACCAGGTGTACTTGCGGATGGTCGGGGACCGCGAGATCACGGAGTTCAAGGAGGTCCAGAAGGACAAATCGGCCGAGATGCGGTCGTGGTACAAGGACCTGGATGGGACCGAGGACTCGATCAAGGGCGCCATGGTCTTCTTCAACAACCACTACGCCGGCTTCGGCCCGGGCAGCGTCAACGAATTCCGTCGTTTGGCGGGGCTCATGGAATATGAGTTCCCAACCGCGGCAGGGGCGCCGGCCGGGCAGAAGAGCCTCGGGGACTTTGGCTGATTACCGCAACCTACAAAGGCTTCGATGCTCTCGTCAGCTGGCGGGGAGGTCGTCCGTGGGAACGTCCATTCAAGTCGTCTTCGACTGCGCGGACCCGGATCGCATGGCGAAGTTCTGGGCAGCGGCCCTTCACTACAAGGAACAGGACCCGCCCACGGGCTACCCCTCCTGGCCCGAGTTCCTCAGGGCGACGGGCGTACCGGAATCGGAATGGAATACCGCCAGCGCAATCGTCGATCCGCAAACGATCGGACCGCGGATTTATTTCCAGCAGATGGACACGCCTAAGCCGGATAAGAACCGCCTTCACCTTGATCTCAACATTTCCGGTGGTGGGAAGGTCCCTCTTGAGGAGAGGGTGAAACGCGTCGACGCCGAGGTCGAACGGATTCTCGGACTTGGGGCGACGAAACAGCGCGTCGGGGAGGAGATCGACATGTACGACATCGTGCGCGCGGATCCGGGGGAGTACTGGGTCGTCATGCAGGATCCAGAAGGCAACGAGTTCTGTGTACAGTGAACCATGTCGGTTCGCTAGGTCTTTAGCCCGACGGGCGGATGAGGCTGCGTGCCTCGCGTCATCTTCCACGTGGACATGGACGCGTTCTACGTAAGCGTGGAGCGGCGTGAGAATCCTTCCTTGATCGGTCAGCGAGTCATCGTCGGCGCGGACCCGAAAGGAGGGAAGGGGCGCGGCGTCGTGATGGCCTGCAGCTACGAGGCCCGGGAGATCGGGATCCGTAGCGGGATGCCGATCGGACTTGCATGGCACAAGGCGCCGGACGCTATCTACCTCCGCCCGAACTACGATATGTACGGCTCCGTCTCGGAGAGCGTCATCGACGTCCTGCGCTCCTTCGCGGATATCCTCGAGCACGTGAGCATCGACGAGGCGTTCCTGGACGTCAGCACGAAAGTGCACGGTTTCGACGACGCGGCGGCCTACGCGCTTCGCGTCAAGGCGGCCGTCCGCGAACGGGAAGGGCTTGCGTGCACGATTGGCGTCGCGCCGAACAAGTCGGTCGCAAAGATCGCGTCCGACTTGGCGAAGCCCGATGGGCTGAAGGTCGTGCGCCCCGAGGAGGTTACCGCGTTCCTCGATCCGCTTCCGGTCACGAAGATCAGCGGGGTCGGCCCGAAGACCGCCGAGCAGCTCGATCGCGTCGGCGTTCGGACAATCGGCGACCTGGCCCGGTTCAAAGGTGCGGATCTCAAGAAGATCCTCGGGAAGAACTCCGTGTGGCTGTGGGGAATCGCGCGAGGCATCGAACAGCTTCCCGTCGAAGAGAGGCCGGACCCGAAGTCGATCAGCGTCGAACGGACGTTCGAGAGGGATGTCGCGGACTGGAGCCAGGTCGAAGCGACGTTGCGCGACGTCGCGCACAATGTCTTCCTGAGGGCGAAAGCCCAGGGCGCGACGTTCCGGACGATCGGCATCAAGATTCGGTTGGAGGGCTTTCAGACACACCTTCGTGAACGGACCCTTTCCTCGAACGTCATCGACGAGGACGTCTTGGCGGCGGTCTGCGGGGAGCTTCTTTCCGAGTTCGCGGACAAGGCGCATCGGGTTCGGCTCGTCGGCGTGCGGGTGACGAAGCTGGAGCGTCCGAAGACGAGCCAACCCAGGCTCACCTCGTTCGAGTGATCCGCGGCCGCTCGACGCTAGCTCGATGCGCGCTTGCGGGCCGACCGGCGCGGGCGTTTCGGCGGCGGCCGGACGCCGACGTTGCGGGCGAGCTTGCGCACGTCCTTCTCGTCCATCCATTCGACCTTTAGGTACTCGAAGAGCTCTGCGTCGTCCATCCCGAGCCGTCGGCCTTCGGCCACGCACGTGCGGTAGGCTTCAATCTCGGTTGGCGCGCTCGGATATTCGAAGCCCTCGGGGAACAGCTCCTTGCCCTCCCGGAACTGTCGGACGTGGACGAGTTCGTGGACCACATCGAGATAGATGTCCCGCCGCTTACCGGTCCGGAGGTAATGCGTCGAGACGACCAGATGGCCGTCCTCGTCGCTCACGCCCATGTACCCCCACTTGGAGGAGAAGAACTCCACCCGCAGGGTCCGTAGGGCCGTCTTCGTCTTCGAGCCGAAAATCGCTCGGACGGCCGGCAGGTCCTCGAAGCCCTTGAAGTGATCGAGGAACCGATCGTACCGCAGCCGGATGTCTTTCGGAATCTCGACGTCCGGGAGTCTCGCCCCTGCCATGGTTATCGGGCCCCCTTCGTCCCGGACAGGATTCGGAGGGCTTCCTTGCTGTGCGACCCGGGGTCGACGCGGCGATACGCGGCGAGGATCGTACGGTCGGGCCCGATGACGTATGTGACGCGCTTCGCGACGCCGAACAGGCCCAAGGCGTTGTAGGTCCGAGCGATTCGCTTGTCCGGATCCGCCACGAGGTCGAAGGTAAGTCGGTACTTCTCCCGGAACGCGAGGTGCGATGTCGCATCCTGGACGCTCACCCCGAGCACCTCCGCGCCGGCTTCCTTGAAGGCGCTGAGATCGTCGCGGAACGCGCACGCCTCGCGCGTGCAACCGGGCGTGTCGTCCTCCGGATAGAAGTACAAGACGACGGTCCTACCATCGAAGTCGCGCAGACGAATCGACCGGCCATCCTGGGTCACCCCTTGGAAGTCCGGGGCTTCCGTGCCGGGCTCGAGCAAATCGGCCATGGTGGCAGCGGGGAATCGTCCGCGGCATTTCAATGATTGCCCGGTGCCCGCCGCCCACCGGTCAGCCGGCTCTCGCCAACCCGGCCCAATCCTTCAGGATTTCTCGCGACGCGTTGAGCCCGGGGGATCCGGTAATCCCGCCTCCGGGATGGGCGCCCGAGCCGCAGAGGTAGAGTCCCTCGACCGGCGTCCGGTATCGCGACCATCCGGGGACGGGCCGGAGGACGAACGACTGATCGAGGGTCATCTCGCCATGGTAGATGTGGCCCTCCGTCAGACCGAACCGGCTTTCGAGGTCCGCCGGCGTCAGGACCTGCCGTCCAACGAGATGCCGTTCGAGGCCTGGCATGTAGTCGTCGAGGAGCGCCTCGACCCGGTCTGCGAGCTTCTCGCCCTCCTTGTCCCAGGTCCCCTGACGCAACTCGTAGGGGGCGTACTGGACCGCGACGGACATGACGTGCTTCCCGGATGGAGCGAGGTCCGCGTCGACGACCGTGGGCACGTACACGTCGAGGAACGGCTCGCCCGAGACTTTCCCGTATTTCGCGTCGTCGTACGCCCGCTCGATGTATTCCATCGAGGGGCAGACGCGGAAGTGGGCCGGTAGTCGGTCGGGGGATGCCGCGAGGCTCGGCGCGCCGTCGAGGGCGAAAATCACGGTCGCCAGGACGCCATTCATCTCGAAGTTTCGCACCCGCATGAGGAACTCCGGGCTCAGTTCCTCCGATTCGACGAGGCGCAGGAACGTGCGCTTCGGATCCGCGTTGGAGGCGACGACCTTCGCGTCGATCACCTCGCCCGACGTGAGTTCCACGCCCTTCACGCGGCCGCCCGCACAGAGGATCCGGCGGACCTCCGAATCCGTCCGAATCGTCGCGCCGGAGTCGCGCGCCGCGCCGCCGAGGGCGGCGGCGAGGTTGCCCATGCCCCCGCGGACGAACGACCCCGCGCCGCCCCCGTCCGGGAGAAAGTGGTGGATGAGCCCGAACGCCGTCCCGGGCGACCACGGTCCTTCGAACGTGCCGAGCAACCCGTCGACCGCGAGGCTCGCCTTCAGGAGCTCGGACTCGAACCACTCGTCCAGCGCGTCCCGGAGCGGCATGGGCGGCAGCCGTAACATCTGCTGCAAGGCGTCCTTGCCGAGCCGTCGCAGCCGGAGCGCTCGACGGACGAGGTTCGCCTGCTCCGCCAGGGACGGAGCCGCGAGGTTCGGCGGCGTCATCGCGAAGATCGGATCGAGGGCTGCCGCGAATTGGCGCAGGAATCCGACGAACCGCGGATACGCCTCCGAGTCCTTCGGCGAGACGGCCGCGAGTTCGGACTGCGTCTTCCGCACGTCCCGCCAGATTCGCAACGCGGCGCCGTTCCCCAGGGCGACGACCTCCGGATCCGGGGGGAGGAACCGGACGCCGCGGCCGGCGAGATTCAGGTCCTTGACGACCTCCGGCCGGAGCCGACCGCACACCGCGGCACCGGTCGAGCCGCGGAATCCCGGAGCGATCTCCTCGGTGGTGAGCGGGCCTCCGACGACCCCGCGACGTTCGAGCACGAGGACGCGGAGTCCGCCGCGAGCCAGATACGCCGCGGCGACGAGGCCGTTGTGCCCTCCGCCCACGACGACCACATCGAACGTTGCGACCATCCTCACACCTTGAGGAACATCCAATCTCGAAGAATCTCGCGGGCGGCGTTGTAGCCCGGCGCTCCCATCACGCCTCCGCCGGGATGGGCGCCGGACCCGCACAGGTACAGCGCCTTGATGGGACAACGATACTGCGACCAACCGGCGGTCGGCCGCAGGAAGAGCAGTTGGCTCGGCGTGAGTTCGCCGTGGAAGATGTTGCCTCCGGTGAGTCCGATCACTTGTTCGAGGTCCCACGGGCTCAGGACCTGCCGGTGGAGGATGATCTTCCGGATGTTAGGGACGTACTCCTCGATCGTGTCGAGGACCGTCTCCCCGAATTCATCGCGGCGGTCCGCCCAGCTCCCGTTCCGGAGCGTATAAGGCGCGTACTGAATGAAACAGGACATGATGTGCTTTCCCGGAGGGGTCAGGGTCGGGTCGAGCGTCGACGGCACGCACATGTCGACGTAGGGCCGGTGCGAGTAATTTCCGTACTTCGCGTCGTCGTACGCCTTCTCGATGTAGTCCACGCTGGGGCCGAGGGAGATCGCGCCCTGGAGTTGGGGCCCGTTCCTCGGGAGGCACGAGAAGCTCGGGGCCTCTTTCAGCGCGAGGTTCACTTTCCCCGACGAGCCCTCGATCTTGAAGTTCTCGATGCCTCGTACGAACTCAGGCGGCAAGTCGGACCGTTCGAGGAACTTCAGGAAAGTCCGTTTCGGATCCGCGCTCGATGCGATGACCCGTGCATAGATCTTCTCGCCGCCGGGCAGCTCGACGCCGACCGCCCGTCCGTCCCGCACGAGGATCCGCTGCACGTCCGCGTTCACGCGGATCTCCGCGCCAAAGCCCCGCGCGGCGCGAGCGATCGACTCGCTCACCATCCCCATGCCCCCGCGGACGTATCCCCAAGAGCGGTACGCGCCGTCGATCTCGCCCATGTAGTGGTGCATCAGCACGTATGCGGTTCCGGGAGACCGCGGCCCGAGCAGCGTCCCAATGATCCCGCTGGAGCAGAGGCCCGCCTTCACGACGTCTGTCTCGAACCACTCGTCGAGGTAGTCCGCCGCGCTCGTCGTCATGAGCCGCGCGAACGTGTACAATTCGTCCTCCGTCAGGGCCTTCGCCTGCTTGTTCAGCACGAGGAGTCTCCGCAGCTCGGAGGGATGAAGCGACCCGATGTCCGGCGGGGTCATCGTTAGCGTCGGCGCGATGAACTTCGCCATCCGCGCCATCACGCGGCCGAAGCGCGGCATCGCCTCCGCGTCGCGACGAGAGAATTTTGCGACCGCTTGGAAGGTGTCCTCCTCGTCCCCATGGTAGAAGAGGTACCGTCCGTCGGGCAAGGGCGTGAAGCTCGATTCTTGCGGGATCACCTCGAAGCCGTGGGACGGCAGGTCGAGGTCCCGGATGATCTGCGGACGCAGGAGGCTGCAGACGTACGAGCAGACGGTGAACCTGAACCCGGGGTAGACCTCTTCCGTGACCGCGGCTCCGCCGAGGATGTAGCGGCGCTCGAGCACGAGCACCCGCTTGCCGGCTCGCGCGAGATACGCGGCCGTCACGAGGCCGTTGTGGCCTCCGCCAATCACGATCGCATCGTACTGCTGCGCCACCCGACGACCTCCGTATCCGCCTAACGCATGCCCGATTGCGAGGGGACGGGCTGGGGTGCGCGAGGTAACGGGGGAGGGGTTAAATCGTTTGTCGCCGGTCCGCCCCGAGCTCGGAGGCGCGACCGATGCGACGCGGATCGCCGTTTCATTCTCGGACCTCGGCGCTGTGCGATAGCTGGGAGTGGCGCGGGTGGGCCGGATACCTCGCGGCCTCGTCGTATTCGCTCGTCCCGGAGATGGAATACTATGCGATCCGCCATTCCGCCGGCCTCTTGGACGTGTCGCCCCTGTACAAGTATCGGATTAGCGGGAAGGACGCCCTGCACCTCGTGAACAAGGTCGTGACGCGCGACGCGACCAAGCTGTCGAAGGGACAGATCTACTACACGCCGTGGTGCGACGAGCGTGGGAAGACCGTCGACGACGGGACGCTGTGGAATCTCGGCGACGGATCGTTTCGCATGACCGCCGCCGAGCCGAACCTCAAATGGCTCCAGGACGCCGGGATGGGCCTCGATGTCGAGGTCGAGGATGTGTCGGAAGAAATCGGTGCGCTCGCCCTCCAGGGACCTTCGTCCCGGGCCATCCTCTTGGAGGGCGCGGACGGCGCCGTCGAGAAGCTGCGGTATTTCCGGTTCGTGAACACGAAGTTCGCTGGGATCCCGGTCATGATTTCCCGAACCGGCTATACCGGCGACCTCGGCTACGAGGTCTGGGTCGATCGTGAAAAGGCCGAAGGGCTTTGGGATGCGCTCGTGGAGAAAGGGAGAGACCACGACATCACCCCCGCCGGGATGCTCGCTCTGGACGTCGCCCGGATCGAGGCGGGTCTCATCCTCGCCGAAGTCGAATACGAGCCCTCTCGAAAGGCGACCATCGAGGCGCAGCGGTACTCGCCCTTCGAGTTGAGCCTCGATTGGACCGTGGCGCTCGACAAAGGGCCGTTCATCGGGAGAAAGGCGCTCCTCGCTGAGAAGGCGCGCGGACCGTCCCGCCGCACCGTGGGGCTTCACATCGACTGGAGTTCCATCGAGAAGTACTACTGGGACATGGGGCTCCCGCCTCAGCCTCCGTCGGAACCGTGGCGGGAGAAAGTCCCGATCTACTCCGGATACCGCCAAGTCGGTTGGGCCACGAGCGGTTGCTGGTCCCCGCTGCTGAAGAAGTACATCGCGATCGCCACGGTTGCGGCGCCTTACTCGGAGATCGGGACCCGAGTCGAGATCGAAGTGTCCGTCGAGTGGGAGCGCCATCGGGCGCCCGCCACGGTCGTGGAGCGGCCGTTCTTCGAGCCGGCGCGGAAGAAAGCGTGACGGTGGAGCAATCCCTTTAGAGGGCCCCCGGATACCGTCCCCAGATGATCGAGCGGGACGCGATCATCGTCGGCGGTGGCCACAATGGGCTCGTCGCCGCCGCGTACCTCGCGAAGGCGGGTCTGAAAGTCCTCGTGCTCGAGCGTCGACCGATTGTCGGAGGCGCCTGCGTCACGGAGGAGATCCATCCCGGATTCCGGGTGTCGACTCTGGCCTACACCTGCGGCCTCTTCCGCCCGGAGATCAAGGAGGACTTGCGTCTCTCCTCGTTCGGCCTCGAGGAACACGTCTACGATCCGTCGAGCTTCCTCCCGTTTCCCGATCGCCGATACCTCCTGTACCGACTCGACCCGGAATGGAACCGGAAGCAAATCGAGCGGTTCTCCAAAGCAGACGCGCTCGCTTGGCCGAAGTACGAGCGGTTCTGGGAGGAGTTCGCGGAGCTGGTCGAACCGACTCTCCTCGCGCCTCCTGTGTCGCTCGCGGACCTGGCGAGTCTCGTCCAAACGCCGGAGGCCGAGGACTTCTTGCGCCGGGTCATGTTGATGTCGATTGCGGACCTGCTCGACGACTTCTTCGAATCCGACGAGGTGAAAGCATCCCTCGCGACGAGTGCGGTCGCCGGCACCATGGCGGGCCCTCGGACTCCGGGGACGTCGTTCGTACTGGGCCACCATACGCTCGGGGACATCAACGGGGTGAAGGGTGCTTGGGGTTGGGCCCTGGGTGGAATGGGAGCGATCTCCGAGGCAATCGCTCAGGCCGCGCGTTTCTTCGGGGCAGAAATCCGAACCGGCGTCGAGGTCGCGCGTGTCGCGATTCGGGATGGCCGTGCCGTCGGCGTTACGCTTGCGGATGGCACGTCGATCGGGGCTCGCGTCGTCCTCAGCAACGCGGATCCGAAGCGGACTTTTCTGGGCTTGGTCGAGAAGGACAACCTGCCTGCAGATTTCGTCCGTGCGGTCTCGCGGATCCGCTTTGAGTCGTCATCGTTCAAGTTGAACCTCGCGTTGCGGGAGCTGCCGGATTTCGAGGCGATTCCTGGCACGTCCGTCCAGCCGCATCACCGAACGATCATCGACATCGCTCCGTCGGTCGACTACCTGGAACACGCATATGATGACGCGCGGCGAGGCGAACCGTCCCGGGAACCGTTCCTCGAATTCGTCCTCCAGTCGACGAACGATGAGACCGTCGCGCCCGCGGGACAGCACACGCTCACCATATCCGCGAAGTTCGCTCCGTTCGACCTGACGCGCGGTTCCTGGGAGACCCAGTCGGAACCGTTCGCGAACCGGATCCTCGACGTCCTCGAAGGCTACGCCCCGAACATCCGGCGTGCGGTGATTGCGATGCGGTGGCAATCGCCGCTCGACATGGAGCGGGAGTACGGCCTGACCCGGGGCGACGTCTTCCATGGGGCGATCCTACCGGATCAGATGTTTTCGTTCCGTCCCGTGCCCGGGTGGGCCCGCTATCGAACGCCGGTTCGTGGGCTCTATCTGTGCGGCGCCGGAGCCCATCCAGGTGGGGGCGTTATCGGCGCCGCGGGCCACAACGCCGCGATGGCGGTCCTCGAAGACTGGCCGAGCCTCGTCGGCAGCTAAGCCCTCAACGGGCGCGCATCTGATCCTCGTACGCGTTGAGGAAGCCGGCGTGGCCGCCCTCGATCTGGTTCTTCAGGCAAACAAGGAGATCGGACCACCGGCCTCGGTGCTCGAGGATGCGGGGGCTCCCGACGTCGGCGTATCCGTCTTCGACGAGGTAGATCGCCGTCCCACTCGCCTTCTCCTCGAGTTCCAGCGAGACGCGCAGCTCGCTCTCTCCGAGCGGCCAGCGGAGGACGATTCGCCGCCCTCGTTCGATTTCGAGAATTCGATCGGGTCCATCTTCCCCGCCGAACGCGAAGGCGCCACCCGGACGCAGGTCGGCGCGAGCCTTCTTCGCAGGTACACCACCGGTCGTCCATCCGTCGAGTTCCGTTGGGTCCGTCAACGCCTGGAACACCCGCGCCGGCGGGGCTTCGATCAAGGCCGAGAGCCGCATTTCGGGGCTCGTGACGGCCGAGTGGTCGGGCCGGACGCTGTCCGTGCGACCCTCCGCAATCGACTTGAGATTGCCGAGGCACATGCGCCATGCGTCCTGAATTGTCCCACAGGTGCTCTCGCGGATTGGGACCCCGATGTGAACGGCCTGAAGGATCGTCGCGTCCGAGCCGTCGTCGTCGAGGTTGTACGACACCTGGGTCGCGGTGCCCCGGATCGGCCACGTGAAGGCGAAGCTGCGGAGCACGTCTCCCTGATCTATCGTCGTCTCCCATCCTCTCCCCTCGGGTTGGAGGATGCACGTTTCCCCGCCGAACTTGAACGATCCGCCGACTTTCGGCTCGATGCGTGACCAGCCGCAGAACCAGCGGGCTAGATGCTCGATCCGCAGGAGCCGCTCGAAGACCGTGGGTCGCGGCGAACGGATCCTCAGCCGGAACTCATAGTCGAATGGCAAGGTGTCACCCCGGTGCGGGCCCAAACGGCGAATCGGCAGCGGTCATTTTCGCGCGCGATCCTTTCGATGCGGGTCGCGTCGGCCTTTGCGTCCTCCGTGACGGAACCGCTTTTCCTTAGGTCGCGAGTCCTTCGGGGGCCGTTCCTTCCGCTTCACCCGCGCAGGTAGGAAATGACTCCGGGAAAAGGTTGCGATGCGAGCCTACGCGGTTCGCGTCGCCGCAGCCAGTACGTATGGTGATAAGGAGCGCAGTTCGGTTTCCTTATCAACGATGACGGGTTACCCGCGGCGTTGCGGGAAAGCGAGCCGGCGACCAATGCGAGCGGCGTTCCACAGTCCGTCAATTCCCAGCCAACGCACTCGTCGCGCTCGGTCTGGTTCGGCGTGCGGCTGCGATTCGGTCGGGCGCTTTGGCGGATGCTCCACGGCGTCGCCGAAGGCTGGCCCTGCGGGCGATGTCGGCCCCGCATCAGCGTCTGGATGCAAGGCCTTCACGACGCGGTGAACGTCCGTCTGGGCAAGCGGCCGTTCCACCCCGACTCGTTCGCCCGCTACGAGTCCGGATTCCTGGAGGGTCCGTACCACCGGGCGTGTTTAGGGTGCCACCTCGCCCGCGTCGGGTCACGTTGGCTCGCCCGCGCGCCCCGACCCCCGCTCGCTCTACGGTGATGGCGCAGGGCTTGTGCGTCTCCGCCGCCGAACCCTTATACGGATTCTCGGCCTGAGTTGGCGGGGCGAGCGAATGACAGAAAATGGATCGGGCGCGGCGTTGGAGAATGACGAGACAAACCCTTGCTTCGGTTGCGGGCCGCGCAACCCGCGGGGCTTGCGACTCTCCTTTCGTCGCGTCGGCGACCGCGTGGAGACAGGGTTTCCCACGGACGCGACGATGGAGGGGTGGCCGGGACGTCTCCATTCCGGGATCTTGTACACCGCGATGCTGGAAACGGCGAACTGGACCGTGTTCGGCATCGCGGGCCGGATCGGGGTCCCGGTTCGCACGAGCGCGCTTGACCTCCAACGGTGGGTGCCCACGGGGATGCGAATCCGCATCGCGGGGCGTGCGAAAGGCACGGGCCTGCCGAACCGGCTCGCCGTGGCCGTCGAGGCATTCACATCCGATGGACAGCCCCTTGCGACCCTCGATCGAGACTTCGTCCTCCCGAACCGCCGGGAGTTCCTTGACAAGATGGGATATGAGGAAATCCCCGAGGTATTCGCCGGGCTCATCCCTGAATAGCGGAAGCAGGGCGATGCCACCAGCCGGCCCGTCCAACAACCTAAATCAAACGCCGTTGCTACAGCCTCGGAAGCATTGATCTCGGTGGATTACACCTCCTTAGCCCGAACGGTCTTCGATGTCTCCGTCCGCCTTCGATCCGAACATCGAGTTTGGATTCATTGCTGGGACGACTCTCTTGAGCTGGGGTCCCATCTTGCTGAGGCGGCGCGACGCCGGGGCTCCCCTGTCTTGTTGACCGTCCAGCCGGAAGAAGTCTGGCTTCGATCGATCCTCGAAAGGTCCCCGAGAGTGTTACGGGTCGTACCTCCACACGCGGCGGCTGCGCTCGGAGAGACCGATGTGTACGTCTTCGCTCTCGGTCCGCCGACGCCCATTCCTTGGGAGGAGATTCCTAAGGAGCGTCGCCGGTTGGTCTCGGTGTGGCTCGACACTCGGTACGACCGCAGTACCTTCGCACAGAGGTGGGCCCGATTGGCCAAGGCCCGTCGGGTAAGGATGATTGGCATCGAAGCCACTCTGGCAACGCCGAAAAGGGCCGAGGCCCTCGGAATCGATTTCGCCACTTGGAGAAAAGTGATGTTCGATGGATGCGCGGTCGATTATCGAACCGTCGCGAAGCGAGCCGGAAGCCTCGCCTCGCTCCTCGCTCGCCCGGGCCAAGTCGAGATTAGTACGCCTCACGGCACGTCTCTACGCTTTGCCCTCGATCGCAGACCGGTTCAGGTGTCCGATGGAATCGCCACTGAAGCGAAGGCCGCCGAAGGCCGGGTGACGTACCTCCCCGCGGGGTACGTCGAGGTGACCGCCAACGAGGACACCCCCGAGGGCAAGGTCGTCTTCAATCTGCCCATCCATTCGAGGGCAGGGAGAGTTGAGGGTCTCACCCTTCGGTTTAAGAAAGGCAGGGTAACGGAATTCACTGCGCGGAAGGGCGAGCGACTGTTCCGGTCCTTCCTGCAGGAGGGAACGGGAGATGCGGACCGGTTCGGTTTCTTCGGCCTGGGGCTCAACCCGAGTCTCAAATATGGATACACTCAGGACGACAAGGTCCTTGGAGGCGTGACGGTCGGCATCGGGGACAACAAGAGCAAGGGCGGCCGGAACCGGGCAGGAGGGGAGTGGTGGGGATGCATGACCGGGGCCACCGTCAAGATCGGTCGGCGGACGATCATGGTGCGGGGAAGATTGCGCGGATAAGGGGCCCGACACGAAGCCTTCATAACCCACCTCGGCCTCGCCCTCCATATGGCCCGCTTCCCGGAGGCCGAGCGCCGCCGGCTGCACAAGATGATCTGCATGCAAGGTCTCTTGCTTCTTGGCGAGGTTTCGCTCGCAGGTTAGCATAGTTCCATCCTGAAGGTCAGCCCGTCCGGTCGTCGTCGTGGCTGCTGCATTCCTGAACTACGGCGGAAGGCCGCAGGCGTCGACCAAGGTTCTGGGGACGGTCTTTCACAGCGCGCAGCAGGAGAGCTTGTCGACATCCTCGAAGAACGAGAGGGCGGCGAACTTGATCGCTTCCGTGTGGGTCGGAAACACGTGGACGGTGTCGAGGATGTCCTCCAGGGTCAGCCCATACTTCACGGCGAGCAAGCCCTCGTGGATCATTTCAGGCGCCAGAGAGGCCAAAATGTGCACGCCAAGGATCTTGTGACTCTCGGCTTCCGCGACGATTTTCACAAGGCCACGTGTGTCCTCGACGATCACGGGCTTCGGGACCTGCTCGAGGAGGACCGTGTTGCAAGAGCAGCGCACCCCCGATTCGGTCGCGTTCGCTTCGGCGTCTGTGAGGCCCACGGAGGCCACGGCGGGGTTCGTGAACACCGCGTGGGGCACCGCCCGGTAGTCCATTTTCAGTCCGCGGTTCGCAAGAGCGTTCTCGGCGGCAATATACCCTTCCCTCGCGGCAGCGGTCTCGAGCATCGGTTTCCCGACAACGTCGCCGCCCGCGAAGACATGGGGCGCCGTGGATCGCATCTCTCTGTCGACCTTGACGCCTTTGTCCTCCTTGACCGCGACTCCCGCGACGGAAAGGTTCAGCGCGTCTGTGTTCGGCGTACGGCCCGAAGCCAAGAGGACTTCATCCGCCTCGAGATGTCGCGTCCGGTTCCCAACGCGGACCTCCAAGAGCTTCTTGCGTCTCTTCTGCCTCGTGGAGACGATTTTCGCGCCCGTGTGAATCCGAACCCCCTCTTCCCGGAGGTACCGGGCCAGGTAGGCAGAGATCTCCGGTTCCTCCTCAGGCAGAATCCGGTCGCTGCGCTGGACGACGGTGACCTGCGTGCCAAGGTTCCGGTACATCTGGGCAAACTCGAGGCCCAAGGCGCGGCCGCCGACCACGATCATAGAATCCGGCCGGTCTCGGAGGGAGAGAGCCTCGACGTTCGTCAGGTAGTCCACGTCTTCGATTCCGGGTATCGGAGGGATTGTCGGCGAAGAACCCGTCGCGATCACGAACTTCTCGCCCTCGTAACGATCCTTCCTCGCCTTCACCGCGTGCGGCGACACGAAGGAGGCACGGCCGCGAACATACTCGACGCCTTTTAGGGACGCGAGCACATCCTGATACTTCGACTTCCGCAGGGATGCGACAGTTCGATCCTTCGCCTGAACGATGGAACGGAACTCGGCAGACCAGCCATCCGCGAGCCGGAGGCCCTGGAAGCGGTGATTCGCCACCCGGGAGAATTGGTCTCCGACCGCAAGGAGCCGCTTGCTCGGCACGCAGCCCACGTTCACGCAGGTTCCGCCAATCGTCCCCCCGTCAATCATCACCGCCTTCGCCCCGCGTCGATCCGCGCGGATTGCCGCGCTGAACGCCGCTGCGCCACCGCCTAGGATGACCAGATCGTAGGGCTTCGCCATGAAGCCACCTCTCCAGGCGGCAACCGATTCACGAACGATGAACTTCGCGGTTTTTCGCGATGAACAAGAACGTGTCCACCATGCGACAATTCGTGCAAACGCTCCTTCTCGGGGCCACAGACTCCGACGCACTCTGGCGCGGGAAGGTCACGCGAAAAGCCATATTCATCGGATGGGAATGGTCCGCTCTTGCACATGACAGGAGTCGAACGCGTCGTCTTTGCAATTCGAGGGCTGGACTGTGCGAGCTGTGCCATCGACCTCGGGCGGGTCCTAAGGAAGATCCCCGGGATCCTCGAGGTCAACGTGAACTACGTCATCGACAAGGGGTTCGTCGAGTTCGATCCCGAACGGACATCGTGGGAGGCGGTCGCGAAAGCCCTCGCACGCCGTGGATATCCGGCCGTCAAGACCCGCTGACGGCCGGCCGCTCCGTTTCCACCGCCGAGATGAAATTCGCCCGCGGCGCGGGGCCGGTCTGGGAGTCACGCCTCCTTGGATCTCATATCGTTCATCCGGTGACCACGACCACTCCCGTCATGTCGGGATGCGGATCGCAGTGGTACTGGTACACGCCGGGCTCCGGGAACGCCATGCTGAAGCTTCCCATGTGCCCCATGAGGCCCGAATCCATGCCGCTCCCCATGCCGTCATGACCGCCGAAAGTGACCGTGTGGCCAACGGAATCGAAGTTCATCCACCGAACCGGCGTGCCGGCCCTCACGGTCACGTTGCTCGGATTGAAGGAGTAGTTCGTGATCGACACCGAAACGTAGGCGGGACCCGATGAGGCTCGGAAGAGTAGAGCTCCGATGCCAACGCCCAAGACGACGACCGACAACACCGCGAACGCAACGAGTTTGTTCATAGCACCCATCCCCTCAGGATGTTCTCCCCTCAAGGTCGGCCTTCAGGCGCAGATACTCGTCCCGAGAGACTTCTCCGCGCGCATACCGTGCGTTGAGCACGTCGATGGCCGGCGGAGGCATCGGCGGATAGGCCGGGGGAAGTTGCGCCTGCGAAGGCGTGAAGACGCCGAGCGCCGCCAGCAGCACGAGGATGAGGAACACCGCGGGCACGATCATGAAAACCATACCCCACCCCATGCCGAAGCCCATCATCCCGTATCCCGTTCCATTGGGCATGAAAGCCGCAGCGAATACGGCTATCAGCCCCACGGCAAGGACAATCGCAAACACGAGCCAGAGGACCGGACTGCTTTGTCTGTTCTCCAAGGTTTTCGCCTCGAAGACCCAATGGGCGGAAAAGGCTCTTCAGGCCTTCCCGAAAACCGATGAAATGAATTCGAAAAACCTGAAAAGAGGCTTCCCTACGTCCTCTCTCGCCAGGCATCAGAGACGCGGATTCGATTCGTCATCCCGTGCCGCTCGCGGGCGATCAAGCCCTTCGCCTCCAGGCGGTCCAGGATTCGGGTGACTTTCGGGCCCGAGAAGAGGCCGATCCGGACGAGATCTTTCTGAAGCAGGGTGCCACCTGCGGCAACAATCCTCCGGTACAAGCTCTGCTCGTCCCCAGTGAGCAGGCGAAGCGCGATCTCCGGGACGGGATTCTCGGAGGACTGGCGGGTGTCTGCTGGGCCCGAACCCTCAATCGTCAGGGGCGGAGAAGATTCAGTCGCCTGGGGTCTGGCTCCCTCCTGAACCCCGCGGGTCATGAACACGTAGGCAAGGGCAACGCCCATGATGATTGCGGCAAGCAGGAGGAAGACTCCCCAAACGAGGATGAAGCCCTCCGATACCGTTGTATGATCGACGAGAAGCAGAAGTAATATGACGAGGACGACAAGTCCAATTGCGCCAGCAAGCGCGATCTTGGCAAGGGCTCGACTCCTCGCCACGAGATCGAGATCGGCCATTAGCGTCGCAAGCCTTCCGGTCTCCCTTAAGGTTTCGCCGCGTATGAAAAGGGAGGGCCGCTGATGGCCTTTCGTCCGACGAAAAAGGTCAGATGCTGAGAGAGTGAATGAAGCAACCCGAAGTGTACTTAAGCTTCCTCATCCTCGTGTCTCCCGATGGCCCGCTTCCCCGAGGCTGAGCGTCGGCGGCTGCTCAAGATGATCTGCATGCAGTTTCCTGGGAGGTAGCCAATATTTTCATCCAAGATACAGGAATGTTTCACATGCGCTCGACCGCCGACATCCGGTCTGGCGCTGAATAGGGTCCCATCAACCTCGATAGACCGACGATGAGCGGGACATCGAGTTGTCGTCTGTTCCCAGCTGACGACCAGTTTGAATCGCGCCGAGCGGTCCTCATGGCGCAAGGCTAGTGCGAGTGTCCGTACCGGTGCGGGTCCGCGTCGAACTTCGCGATGCATCCTGCGGAACAGAAGAAGAACTGGGTGTGGTCATGTGTTCGAGAGCCTGCCGCGCGCTTCGGATCGACATCCATCCCGCAGACGGGGTCCTTCGCCATCGGTCGACCATCACCGCCAGCTCTAAAGAAAGTTCGCCTTTGCACCCGACGAGGTTGGCCCGCGACGGCCAACGGCTATGTGAGGAAGCAGGTTGCAAGACGTCGACAACCGCCGAGCGGCAGCAGACCTGTCGCCTCACCGCGGCGTTCGTTCTCGAAGCTTTGTAACCGTTCCTCATTCAAATCTGGCGGCGTTTCATCAGGAGCGCATTCGTCACAACGATGATGCTCGACGCAGCCATGAACAGGGCTCCCCACTCGGGCCGGAGGACGATCCCCGCGGGCACACCGACGCCCGCCGCGAGGGGCAACGCAACGGCGTTGTAACCTGTGGCCCATACCAGGTTTTGCCGCATCTTGCTCGATGTGAGCCGGCTGAGCCGGACAAGGCGCACGACGTCCCTTGGGTCGTTCCGGACGAGGACGATATCGGCGGATTCCACCGCGACGTCTGTCCCGGCGCCGATTGCGATTCCCACGTCCGCTTGGACCAGCGCGGGCGCGTCGTTCACTCCATCTCCGATCATTGCGACTCGTTGACCCACCTTCTGCAGTCGCTCCACGGCTGCTGCCTTGTCCCCCGGCAGGACCTCCGCGAAGAACGTGTCGAGGCGGAGTTGCTCGGCGACGTACGCCGCAGTCGCCCGATTGTCGCCGGTCAGCATCGCAACACGAAGCCCCATCGCTTTGAGTTCCGCAACGGCCTCGCGGGACTCCCCGCGGATGACGTCGGCGAGGGTGATTACTCCAGCGAGGCGGTCGTCGAGCATCACGAGGACGGTCGTCTTGCCCTGAGCCGCGAGGCGATCCGCTTCCGCGGTCGAACCCAAGCCCATGTCCTCGAGGAGCGCGCGGTTCCCGAGGACGACCGCATGGCGGTCCACCTTGGCCCGTGCTCCTTTCCCCGGGATCGCGGTGAAGTCGACCGCGTCGGGAATCGTAACGCCGTTCGATTCCGCATGAGCCACGATCGCTTTCGCGATGACGTGCTCCGAGTTGCGTTCCACGGCCGCGGCGAGCCGCAGGAGATCTGCTTCCTTCCACGGGTCAAACGCCACGACCTCGGACACGCCAAACCGGCCCGTTGTGAGGGTGCCGGTCTTGTCGAAGATGACCGTCTGGAGGTCCTTCGCGACTTCGAGGCCTTCCGCGTTGAGAATCAGGATTCCGTTGCGGGCCGCCATCGTGGTGGAGATGATGGTGACCGTGGGGACCGCGAGCCCGAGCGCATGGGGGCAGGCGATCACGAAGACCGTGATCATCAGGGTGAGTGCAAACAGGCTGTCCGTTCTCGCGAGGCCGAACCAGTAGAGGTACGTCGCCACCCCGAGGGTCACCGCAATGAGCGTAAGCGCGGTCGCCGCTCGGTCCGCAAGGCGCTGTACCGTCGGTTTTGTCTCCTGGGCCTGGCGGACGAGGTTCACGATCTGCGCGAGGGCCGTCTCCTCGCCTATCTTCGTCACACGCACGCGGAGGGAGCCCTCCCCGTTGATCGTGCCCCCCAGGACGGCGTCGCCCGTCCGCTTCGGAACCGGCTTCGATTCGCCAGTCACGAGCGCTTCGTTGACCGAGCTCTCGCCCCCAATTACGATTCCGTCGATGGGCACCTTTTCCCCCGGGCGGACGAGAACGACATCTTCGACCTCGAGGCGAGCTGTCTCGATATCCTCCGTCGATCCGTCGGGCCGGATTCGGCTCGCGGTGGGCGGGATCAGCTTTGCGAGCTCCCGCAACGCGCCAGAGGCGCCGCGAACCGAGCGCATCTCCATCCAGTGCCCGAAGAGAAGGAACAAGACAAGGGTCGAGACCTCCCAGTAGAAATCAGAGGCGAGGAAGAGAAATGTCGCCCCGAGGCTGTACAGGTACCCGGCGAGGACCGCGAGGCTCACGAGCACGTCCATGTCCGCGGTGTGGGCGCGCAACGCCTTCACGGCGCCCCGGTAGAACGGCACGCCCCCGTAGATTGCGATTGCGGAGGCGAGGATCACCAAGAGGAGGTTGTCGCCAGGGAGATCCGGAAGTCGGAACCCGGCCCAGGACTGAATCGTGGGCGAGAGGAGGAGCACGGGAATCGTGAAAGCGAGGACGACGAAAAAGCGCAGACGGATGTCGCGCTCCATCATCGCGTGGTGATCGTGCTCGGCCGGTTGGCCCGTCTGATGCGCCCGATGTTCGGCATGGGCGAGCTGGGTCGTCGAGGGACGCGAGCCGCACTCGTAGCCAATCCGCCGAAGGCGTTCCGCGACGGTTTCCGGCGAAGTCCCCGCGGCGACGGTCACGATAAGTTCGCCCGTCAGGTGATTCAGCGATGCAGACTGCACATCCGGTATCTCGAGCAGGCGATCTTCGATGCCGGCAATGCAATCCGGAGGAAGAAAGTCCTGAATCTTCAGGGCGAGCGTCCTTTCAATCGGCGTGTCGCTCGGACTTTCCGCATGGGCTCGATGCTCGATGCCATGCCCCCTGCGGGAGGGAAGCGTGGCGCCGTGCTTCAAGATGCGGGTTCTCTGCCTTGGTCGGGCGGACTCGTCCGCCCGATTATTGCGGTTGTCTCCCACGATGCCGGAGGCTGGGTTCCTCAGTCGAAGCCGAGCGGGATTCGCTGTACCTACGGCTGCGAGCCCGAAGCCTGCTCGCGCTCGTTCTGCCGCTCCTCCTGCTGCTTCCGCCACCCGTACCGGGTCAAGCCCTGCGGCTTGTACACATTGAGCACCGTGACCACGAGCAACGCCACCAGGCCGACACCGGGGTGGAAGAGGTCGCCCCCGAGCCCGCCGGCGAGGTCCGCATCGTTCGCCGCTCGCGCCATGTTTGCTAGGGAGCTTACGGTCGGCATGTGCTCCAACAAGACGATCGTGGAAAGAACGGTCAGCACGAGTGAGATCAGGACCCAGTAGTGCCGGAACAAGCCCCACGGGGTGCCCAGCGACATGACCAGCCCGGTCGCTAGCGCGGCGAGCGCCAACGGGACGATCACATTCCAGCCGATCAAATCCATCGCGATCCAGGCAGTACGTACCGTCTGCGCATCTTGGCTGGTCACAGCGGAGACGCCGAGGGCCAGGTACGCGACGACCGCGCCGATCCAGCCGACGGAGACAGTGAGGTGGGTGGCGAGCACGGACTTGCGGAGGCCGGGTCGCATGCGCATGAGTGTCGTACTCCGGGTTCTATGGTCCGTGTTGCACGGGCGAAGTGTGGCCGCCGATGAATAGGACGATGACGACGGCCAGGACCACGACGATGATGATGACCACAAACAGTTTCACCCAGCGCGGTGTGCCGGGATATTCGTGGTCGGACCTCCCGCCGGTCTCATCGCCGGTCTCGTCGTGCATGGGGCGCTATACAGGGGTTCGGGGAAGAGGCCTGTGAAGCATTGTTCCAGGCCTGTCGCTCCGCCTAGAACTATGTTCCAATGGGTCTAAGACCGACCCCGCCGTGCCGGGACGTCGAGCATGTCGTGGGTGCTCGTCCTTGCGCATATCCTCCTCATGGGCTCGATTGCGACGGTTGCCGCATTCGGTGCCTGGCGTTGCCGGCGCCTGCTTCGATATGCACGGGACCCACGCCTACTGAAACTGATGTGGTTCTACGGCCTCTTCGCCGCGAGCCTCGTCCCCATGGCGATCTGGGCGGCACAGGTGGGGGAGAGCATAGACGATGCCTTCAGCGCGTTGCACTCCGGAGCGGAGGTCGTCAACCTCCTCCTCCTGGGACACCACGCCCTCCTGCTGGCCAGCCTGGGCATCGCGGGCCTCGCGTTCAGCGCGAGGCGGGTTGGAAGCGCGGGCCTAGCGGCCGCCGGATTGGCATTCTTTGAGCCGTCCATCCTGGTGTTGCTGGCCCTGGAGGTCATCCTGACGCTGTACCTCGCGGTCAGAGCCGTCCAGAACTACATGGAACGCCGCAGCCCTCGGGCGCTGCAGGTCGCGACAGGCTTCCTCCTCTTCTTCATTGGCCACCTGAGCTTCTTCCTGTTCCATCTTCCAGGGGGGGCCGGGATCCTACTCGGCAACATGTTTGCGCTCGTCGGCATTGTCCTCCTTGTGCAACTGCTGCCGAGGCCGACGACATGAGGAGAGCCTATCGGTCCAGCAGCCGCCTTGTAATGGATCTTCTCGCGGCCATCAAAGACGAGGGACCGGCAAATGTGACACGCTTATTGCTGGTCGCCAACCTGACCCACGGGAAGCTCCAAGAGTTGCTCACCTCGTTCGAGGAGAACGGTTGGGTGCGCGCTAGCCGCGACGGCGAACGAAGCCAGTGGATCCTCACGGAGAAAGGCTTGCGGGTGCTGGCGGACCTACGTCGGGTGGATGCCGTGATGCAGGACCATGGATTGGGATTGTAGAATTCCTGGCATGCGAATGCAGAGACCTTCCCTGGGGAGCGGATCACCTTGACTTTCAACGCCAAAGGAGCGATCGAGTTCAGGCGTACCCTTTCGTGAGCGTAGGCCATACCCTGAGGCAGGAGGATGACAGAAGGCCGCTGAACGTTCATTGGAGCCGTATCGCCCGTTTGTGGCCAACGTTCCGCCCCGCCCTCCCGACTTTTCTCGGCATGTTGGTGGCCGCGGTACCTCTGGTCTTTCGACCCACCCCGGACTGGGTGTCGATTGTAGCGTTCCTCAGCTCTCCAATCCTCGTCTGGTTCGGCTTCTTCTCCGCGACCGAGACTCTCCGCCCTCGAGCTCGTTTCCACGAAAACGTCGCGGTTTCTTTCCTGGTCTACTTCGCCGTAGGGGGCGCATGGGTTGCTTCTCTGTTGCTTGGGGCCTGGCCCTTCGACCTCGGAAGGTCTGCTATGACCTACCTTGTCTTTGCGCTTGCATGGCCCCCAACTTTCATGTGGATTCTGTTCGCGTCTCTTTCGTGGTTTCCGATGAGTTGAACCCCGTCGTCGCCGTAGTGATCGCCCAGTAACCCGCGATTTTCCGGGACATCCAGCACACCGAGTGTCTCCGCTGGATCGAGACTTACAATCTTTCATTCGTTCGCTTGAGGCGGTTCCGATTCGTAGGGCACGAGCGAGTCGTCAGCAAAGCGCGATCGGACAAGGCCGTCGGCGGTACAAGACAATACGGAGTTATTGTCGCCCTTGGATAAGGACCTCAGACCCGAAGCGTTCTTAACCCACCCCGCCCTCGCCCTCCATATGGCCCGCTTCCCGGAGGCCGAGCGCCGCCGGCTGCACAAGATGATCTGCATGCAGTGCTACGCCCGGAACGCGATGCGTGCTACCCGGTGTCGCAAGTGCGGGAGCCGCGAGCTGCGGCCGAAGGCGAAAGAGGCGCGCAAGGAGTAAGCCGGCGCACTTTCGCCTACCCCCTCAGGTCATGCCTTAATACCTTGGCGTGCCATCCGGACTTCCCTCGCGGGGAAGGGGACGGACAGACATGGCTCAGAAACCGAATAGCATCGTGCACGTGGAATTTCATTCGACC
>WNGF01000738.1_pt1 | contig 48152 bp, 43 predicted proteins | sample 5400641 | NCBI WGS metagenome assembly WNGF01 (sample SAMN13153371, study PRJNA577476) | soil metagenome | isolation source: 80 cm soil or saprolite under grassland replicate 2 | place: USA:California | collected 2016-06-15 | reverse complement strand
CAACGCGCACGGGGCCCCGGCGCGCGTACTTGACCGCGTTGTCGATGAGGTTCTCGAGCACCTGCCGGGTGCGCGTCGGGTCGGCGACGCAATGGGCTACCTCCGCCTCCTCGAGCTGGACCCGAGTGGTCGAATGCCGCTCGCGCGCCTCTTCGACCACCGCTCGAGCAAGCGCCGCTGCGTCGAAGCGCTCGTGCACGAGGAGCAGCCGATCCGATTCGAGGCCGCTCGCGACCAGGACGTCCTCGACGATGCGGACGAGTTGCTCTGCCTGATCGCTGACCGTGTCGAAGAGGTGGGCGCGGACGGAGGCCGGCATGCTGTCTCCTCGCTCGCGGAGGGTGATCGCGGCGCCGTACAACCCGGTCAGCGGCGTCCGGAGCTCGTGTGAGACCGTGGCGAGGAAGTTGTTCTTGAGCTGCTCGAAGCGCTGCTCCTCGGTGACGTCGGCGAACGTGTAGACGATGCCTTCCGGGACCTCCACACCAGCGAGCGAGAGCCAGATCTCGTCCCCCCCGAGCTGCACCGGCAGCGTCTGAGGGCGGACGCTTCCCTCCTCGCCGACCGGGATCCTCTCCCAGAGTGGGGCGAGCCCCGGCAGCGCCGCAAGCGGACGTCCCCACACGCGCTCTCGGGGAAGGCCCGTGATCCGCTCGGCAGCACGGTTCCAGAAGCGGACGATTCCCGCGCCGTCAGTCAGGAACACGCCGTCGCGTACGTTGGAGAGGACCTGCAGCGCCTCTGACCGCTCGCGATGGGCGATCCGGCCCCGGACGATCAGTGGTGCCGTCGCCCACGCGATCAGCCCGACCGTCGCCAGCGTTGCGAGCGCGGCTCCGAGCGCGACCAGCCACGCCGTCCGCACGTCGTCGTCGACGACGCTCCGGGGTCTCGCGACGACAGCCTCGATGCGACTCGAGATCGGGGCCGCCGCCGCGCGGTAGAGGCGTCCGTCGAGGCGAACGTCGGCCGGTTGGGAAGGAGCCGTACCGCGGTTCGCGAGCAGAAGCCGGTCTGAGCCGCCTAGCTGGACCTCCGAGCGCAGCTCGGACAGCAACGGCTCCCGCTCGATCCCGACCACCACGGTGCCGATCGGCTTCCCGCCCAGGCTGACGACTGCCGTCCGCCGAGCGACGGGAGCTGCTTGCCTCGCCGGGACTTGGACGCCCCGCACGACAAAGGACGTGCTCGGGTGCCCGCGCGCGAGGCGGGCGAGCGCGCCCGAGTCACGCCGTTCGAGCGCACGCTGGACGGGCACCAGGCGGGCGATCGAGACAGCCTGCGCCTCGGCTCGGTCGAGGATCCGCGCGGAGACCCGACCCGCGTCCTGGACCTCGGCGGCGACGCTCGCGCTCGCGTCATGGCTTGCGCTCCGGGCCGCGTTTCGCCCCACCGCCCAGCCGGCGACGGCGGTCGGAATGAGCGCGACCAGCACTGCAAAGGCCGCCGGCCGCAATCGCGACGACCGCGCCTCGCGTTCGGCACGATTTTCGGAGGAGATCGTGACCGAGGCCGGCATGTCTCGATAGTTGCACGGGAGCTGCCGTTCGTGGGAGTCCAACGCGATTTCTGCTGACCCGCCCTTACACTTTCTTTACGCCGCCATGACTCGGCGCACAAGTGCGCGGGGAATACTTCTAGTGCCATGCGCCGGCTCGTTCTTCTTGCGGCTCTTTCCATCCTGCTCGCGCTTCCCGCAGCGCTGTCCGCGCGTCCGAATCCGAGGGGCGACGGGACGCTTTCGCTCAAAAACGGGCGCGGCGAGTTCATCTTGCAGGTGAAGGGCGCGATCATCGGTCGGATGGGGTCGGGGAAGATCACGGTCACCGACATCGACCCGTACGACGAGCAGGTGCCGGACATCCGCGGCAGGATCCATCCGCGGCCGAGGACGATCAACGACGCGACCACCGTCTATCAGGGCCAGCAGATCCGGTTCCGAGTGATGGAGGGCGCCTACAAGCTCAAGATCAACGGCGCGGGCGTCAACCTCAGCGCGGTCGGGCGCGGTTGGGTGATCCTCGACGGAGACGACCGGTTCGAGAACGTCGGCTTCTACTCCTTGAACGGAGATCCGTACGAGCCGGTCCCCTACGAGCGGACGCAGAAGCTGAAGCTCGCGCTTCCGGTCGTTCCTCCCGGCCCGCGCGTCCGGGCACGTGTCATCCTGGGCCCGTGAAGGACAGCAAGGGACAGTCGATCCTGCTCGTCGAGGACGAGGCGTCGATCGCCTCGTTCGTCTCCATGTACCTGAAGAACGCGGGCTACACGGTTCGCACGGCGGCGACCGGCGGCGACGCGCTGACCCAGATCGCCGGCGAGACCCCCGACCTCGTCGTGCTCGACCTGATGCTCCCGGACATCGACGGCGTGGAGATCTGCCGGCGGATCCGGCAGCGCTCGGACCTGCCCGTCCTGATGCTGACGGCAAGGGACGAGGACGTCGACAAGATCATCGGGCTCGAGGTCGGAGCCGACGACTACCTGACCAAGCCCTTCAACCCGCGCGAGCTCGTCGCCCGCGTGAAGTCGATCCTGCGCCGCGCCGCCCCTGAGCGAAAGCGCCCGGAGAGCCGCGAGATCCGGCACGGCGACCTCGTCGTCAACTCCGGTAGCCGTGAGGTCCACGTCGGCGACCGGGAGATCCAGCTCGCCCCGAAGGAGTTCGACCTCCTGTGGGAGCTGCTCGATCATCGCGGGCTCGTGCTGACGCGCGACCAGCTGCTCGAGCGCGTCTGGGGCTACACGTTCGCGGGCGACACGCGCACGGTGGACGTCCACGTCCGCCAGATCCGGCGCAAGCTCGAGGACGCATCGCCGATCGTCACCGTGTGGGGCGTCGGCTACAAGGTTGCTCCCGAACGGAGCGCCGTCAGTGCCTAATTTTGCGCTGGGCCTCTAGCCTTTAGGGCGACATGTTCCGCTCACTGCGCTTTCGCCTGCCGGCTCTGTTCCTGGCGGGGATCGTGCTGGCCGGGCTCACCTCGAGCCTGATCGCGGTCAAGCTGTTCCAGGACTACACGCGCGGCCGCAAGTTCGCCGAGCTGCAGCGCGAGGCCAGGGGACTCGCCCAGCTGTACGGCGATCAGGCCAACCAGGGAGTGTTCTCGTCGAAGGGGCTCGCGATTGCGACCGGAGATACGATCTTCTATTCCGGACTGCCGCTCTTCGGGCCCGAGGCCAGCCTCAAGAAGCTTCCGCGGCGCTTTATCGACTGGAACGCGATCGCGCGCGGCAAGGTGGTCAAGTTCACGTTCACCCCTCCGAATAGCCACAAGCCCTTCTACGGCGTCGCCCAGCCGGTGAACGTGGGCCACCAGACGTTCGGCGCGCTCGTGGTGGCGACGCCGAAGTCGAAGCTCACGACCGGCTGGCTGAAGCTGATCGAACGCCTCTCGCTCGCGCTGATCGGAGGTGTCGTCGTCGCCGGCGTCCTCGGCTGGTACCTGACCCGCCGGATCACGAAGCCCGTGCTCGCGCTCTCCCGGGCGGCCGACCAGCTGTCGAAGGGCCGCTACGACGTGAGTGTTCCCGAGGTCCGCGCCCGGGACGAGATCGGCGGGCTCGCCGACAGCTTCCGCCAGATGGCGGGGCGGCTCGAGGAAGCGGACGAGCTCGAACGGAACTTCCTGCTCACGGTGTCGCACGAGTTGCGGACGCCGCTGACGGCGATCCGCGGCCACCTGGAGGCGCTGCGGGAAGGCGTCGCTGCGGACCCGTCCTCGCAGATGGCTTCGCTCGCGGTGATCGGTGCGGAGACGCTCCGGCTCGAGCGGCTCGTCGGCGACATCCTCGACCTCGCCAAGCTGAACGCCCGTCGCTTCACCGTTCTCCAGGAAGAGGTGGACATGGCTCGGCTCGTCGAGAGCGCCTACAACGGCTTCACCGAGGAGGCGCGGAGGCGGGAGATCGACTACCGGCGGGAGGTGCTCGTCCATCCCGTGCTCGTCTCCGACGGCGACCGCGTGCTGCAGATCATCTCGAACCTGCTCGCGAACGCGTTCCGTTGGACGCCGGACGGGGGGCGGATCGAGCTCGCGATGAGCGGCGACAACGGGACGGTGGCGGTCGCCGTCTCGGACACGGGGCCGGGGATCGACGCGGACGCGCGCGAACGGATCTTCCGGCCGTTCTGGTCGCGCGACGGGCGCGGGACGGGGCTCGGGCTCGCGATCGCCCGCGAGCTCGCGCTGGCGCTCGGGGGCGAGATCGCGCTCGAGAGCGAGCCCGGCGAGGGCAGCTGCTTCCGGCTGCTGCTCCCGGTCGAGCGGTCCTAGGGGCCGGACGCGGCGCGGCGCTGCTCGATGCTGTAGACGGTCGCGCCCGACGGCTCCGCCAGAGCGGCGAGCTTCTCCTCGACCGCCTTCCAGCCGGCCGAGATCAGCTCCACCAGCAGCGCCAGATCGTCGATGCGCGCGTTCCGCTCGGCCAGCATGTCGCCCTCGAGCCGCTCGAGGCGGCGGATCGTCTGCGCCGCGAGGCCGCGGACTTCGGCGAGCTGGCGGGCGACCGGGGCCGCTTCTGCGCGGACACCCTCTCGCACGGCCTCCGGGATTGCAGCCGTTGCCTCGGCCAACGCCTCCACGCCGACGCGAGCCCGCTCGAGCGCGGCGTCGGACTCTCCGGCTCCCGCCCGTCGCTGCAAAGCTTCGGCGATCCTCGTCCTTGCTCTTTCCAGAGCACCCTCGTCCATCGCGCCGAGAGTAGCGTTGACACCGGACGATGAAGGCTTCCGAGCTGGACTACGAGCTGCCTATCACGGGGGAAACCAGGTTTCCCCCGTGTACCCCCTTCTTAGGCGCTACGCATGCTCGCGCCGCGCAGGTCGGCGCGAGCACGGATAAGGAAGAAGCATGAAAGCCTTCGAGCTGGACTACGAGCTGCCGCCCGAGCTGATCGCGCAGCACCCCGCTGAAAGGCGGGACGAGTCCCGGCTGCTCGTTTACGACCGCCGCGCCGGGGACGTCCGCCACCGGCGCTTCTTCGAGCTGCCGGAGGAGCTCGGGAACGAGCTCGTCGTCGTCAACGACACGCGCGTCGTGCCGGCGCGCCTGCGGCTGCAACGCGAGACCGGGGGAGAGGCCGAGGTGCTGCTCGTCGAGCAGCTCGGGGACGGCGTGTGGGAGGGCCTGGCCCGCCCCTCGCGCCGGTTGCGCGCAGGGCAGCACCTGGGCCCGGTCGAGCTGCTGGAGCCGCTCGGAGAGGGGCGCTGGCGGCTCCGCCTCACGGGCGAGCCGGACGGCGAGATGCCGCTCCCTCCTTACATCACGGAGCGGTTGGAGGAGCCGGATCGCTACCAGACCGTCTTCGCGCGAGAGGCGGGCTCAGCGGCGGCGCCGACGGCAGGGCTGCACTTCACTCCGGAGTTGCTCGAGCGCCTCCACGTCGAGCGCGTGACCCTCCACGTCGGTCTCGACACGTTCCGGCCCATCACGGAGGACGAGCTCGGCGAGCACCGGCTCCACGGCGAGCGCTACGAGGTGAGCCCGCAAGCGTGGGCGCGGATCGAAGCGGCCGAGCGAGTGCTCGCGGTCGGCACGACGAGCGTCCGCGTGCTCGAGTCGCTTGCCCGCGGCGCCCCTCTTGCAGGTCGCACCCAGCTGTTCGTTACGCCGGGCTTCGAGTTTCGCCGCGTCGACGCCCTGCTGACGAACTTCCACCTGCCGCGCTCGACGCTGCTCGCTCTGGTGATGGCGTTCGCGGGGGTGGCGGAGATGCGCCGCCTCTACCGGCTCGCGATCGAAGAGCGGTACCGCTTCTACTCGTTCGGCGATGCGATGCTGATCCTGTGAGCTTCGAGCTCACCGCCACCGACGGCGCGGCGCGGGCCGGCGTCCTCCACACGGCGCACGGGGACGTCCCCACACCCGCATTCATTCCGGTCGGGACGAAGGCGACCGTCAAGACCGTCGACCCGGACGAGCTGCGCGCGCTCGGCGCCCGGATTGTCCTCGGCAACACGTACCACCTCCACTTCCGCCCCGGCCACGAGCTGATCGCCGAGCTGGGCGGCCTCCACCGCTTCATGGGCTGGGACGGGCCGATCCTGACCGACTCGGGAGGCTTCCAGGTCTTCTCCCTCCGCGACACGCTCCTCGCCGTCGACGACGGCGGCGTCACCTTCCGCTCGGTCTACGACGGGAGCCCGGCCCGCTTCACTCCCGATCTGGCGGCCGCGATCCAGGCCGCGCTCGGCTCGGACGTCGCGATGTGCCTCGACATCTGCCTGCCTGCGGACGTTTCCCGCGCCGAGCTGGCGGAGGCCGTCCGCCGCACGACCCTGTGGGCGGGCCGCCAGAAGCGGGCGCCGAGAGCGCCCGGGCAGCTCCTGTTCGGGATCTCGCAGGGAGCCGCCGACACCGAGCTGCGCCGCCGCTCGATCGAGGAGATCGCCGGGATCGGCTTCGACGGCCACGCGCTCGGCGGGCTCTCGGTGGGCGAGTCGCGCGAGCAGATGCTCGACGCCGTCGCCTGGGCCGCCCCGCTCCTCCCGAGAGACCGGCCCCGCTACTTCATGGGCATCGGCGACCCGGAGGGGATCCTGGAGGTGATCGAGCGCGGCGTCGACATGTTCGACTGCGTCCTCCCGACCCGCACCGCCCGCACCGGCTCGGCCCTGACGTGGGAGGGCAGGCTCAACCTCCGGAACGCCCGTTTCGCCCGCGATCCGCGGCCGCTGGACGCCGATTGCGGCTGCCCCGCCTGTACCCGTTTCTCACGTGCATACCTGCGCCACCTGGTCAATCAGGAGGAACTTCTCGGCCTGCGGCTCCTGAGCCTGCATAATTTGCGGTTCTTGCTCGACCTGACCGCACACGCGCGCGCGGCGATCGAGCGCGGAGAGCTCGGCGCGTTCAAAGCCCGGGCGCTCGAGCGCCTCGCCGCCGCCAAGGAAGGGGATTCTTGCCCGCACTGATCATCATCGTCCTGCTGCTGGTGCTGATGTGGGTGCTGCTGATCCGGCCGCAGCGACGGCGGCAGAGCGAGCAGGAGCAGCTGCTTTCGAACCTCCAGATCGGCGACGAGGTCGTGACCGCGGGCGGTCTCTATGGGCGGATCGAGGACGTTCGCGACGCCGAGGTGGTGGTCGAGATTGCTCCGGGGACGAGCGTCCGCATCGCCAAGCGCGCCGTGGCCGGGATCATCACCGAAGAGGAAGAGGACGAAGAGCTCGAGGAGGCGGAGGAGCCCGAGGAGGCGGAGGAGCCCGAGGAGGAGCCCGAGCTCGAGGCCGCAGCGGAGCCCGAAGAGGAGGGCGAAGAGCCCGAGCTCGAGGCCTCCGAGGCCAAGCAGCGCGGCTAAGCTGGCCGACGTGTCCGAGCGGCGCCGCTACCTGTTCATCACCGGCCTGCTGGCGGTCGCGCTGGTCGTGGTCGGGCTGCTCGCGATCCCGGGATCGCCGATCCAGCGCAAGCCGACGCTCGGCCTCGATCTCCAGGGCGGGCTCGAGGTCGTGCTCCAGGCGGTGCCGCCCGAGAACAAGCCGGGCTACAAGATTCAGAAGTCCGACATCGACCGCTCGGTCACGATCATGCGCAACCGGATCGACAAGCTCGGCGTCTCCGAGCCCGAGATCCGCAAGCAGGGCAAGGACCAGATCGTGATCCAACTCGCGGGCGTCCACGATCCCCGCCAAGCCGCCGAGCTCATCGGGAAGACGGCGCAGCTCCAGATGTACGACCTCCAGGGCGACATCGCCGACCCGACGAAGACGGTGCAGGGCCAGCCCAATCCGAAGCCGAGCCTGTTCGCACTGCTCGCTCCGGTCCAGTCGCAGGTCAACGGCAAATCGACGCACTGGTACCTGTTCGACAAGAAGAAGAAGCTCGTCGCAGGGCCGGCGACCTCTCGCGAAAAGCTGCTCAATGCGCGCAAGGTCATTCCGCTCCTGAAGAAGAACCAGCCCCCGAAGGGCTTCAAGATCTTCGCCGTCCCCTTCAACAGGATCGTGATCACCTGCGGCACCGACACGGTCGTCTGCCCCGGCACGGGGACGCCGACGCAGACCTACTACTACCTGTTCAAGTTCGAGCCGGAGAACAAGGAGCAGCCGATCCCGGAGATGACCGGGGAGGACCTGAAGCTGTCGGGCACGAAGGCCGACTTCGACCAAAACAATCAGCCGGTCGTACTCATGTCCTTCACCGGCAAGGGCGGCGACCTCTTCCAGAAGATCACGGCGCAGGAGGCGCAACGAGGCAAGGCTGCCTGGATTCAGGCCGGCAGCCCGAGCGACGCGCAGCCTTACTTCCAGAGCTTCGCGATCGTGCTCGACAACGAGATCAAGTCCTTCCCGACGATCGACTTCCAGCAGTACCCGAACGGGATCGGCGGTAGCGGCGGGGCCCAAATCACCGGCCTCAACGGGATCGGCGAGGCAAAGCGGCTCGCGCTCGTCCTGCAGACGGGCGCGCTGCCGGTGAAGTTCCAAACCAAGGCCAGGACCGAGGTCTCGGCGACGCTCGGAAAGGACTCGCTCGCCCAGGCGAAGACGGCGGCGATCATCGGCCTGCTCGTCGTCGCCCTCTTCCTGCTCCTCTTCTACCGCTTCCTCGGCCTGGTCGCGGTGATCGGGCTCGCGATCTACGCGTCCTTCATGTACGCGGCGATCCTCCTCTTCCACGTCACGCTGACGCTGCCCGGGTTCGCGGGGTTGATCCTCACGATCGGAGTCGCGGCGGACGCGAACGTGGTCATCTTCGAACGCATCAAGGAAGAAGTGCGGTCCGGGAAGTCCGTCAAGCACGCGATCGCCACCGGCTACTCGAAGGGCTTCCACACGATCATCGACGCGAACGTCGTGACGGCGATCACGGCCCTGGTCCTGTTCGCGGTCGCGACCGCGCAGGTCAAGGGCTTCGCGCTGATGCTGCTGATCGGGACGGTGGTCTCGCTGGTCACCGCCGTCGCCGCGACGCGCGCGCTGCTCGGCCTGCTCGCCGGCTTCCGCTGGTTCGACAACCCGCAATTCATGGGCGCCGCCGCCGCCCAGCGGGCGAAGTGGCTCGAGATCGACTTCATGCGCAAGCGTTACCTCTGGTTGGCGATCTCCGGCGCCTTCATCCTGGTCGGCGCGGTCTCGCTCGGGGTCAAGGGGCTGAACCTGGGGATCGACTTCAAGGGCGGGACGCAGATCACGTTCGTGACTCCGAAGCCGGTCTCCCTCTCCGAGGTGCGTACGCAGGCCGGGAACATCGGGCAGAAGACCGCGGTCGTCCAGGGACAGGGGCCCTTGACCGGGAGCGATTCCTACAAGAAGTTCCAGGTGCGGACGCGCTCTCTTACGAATCAAAAGCAGACGAAGTTCAAGAACGAGCTGCAGACGAAGTTCAACGCCTCGATCCGCTCGGTTGCGAGCGTCTCCTCCAGCTTCGGGCGCCAGATCGCGCGCTCCGCGATCCTCGCGATCATCGTCTCGTTGCTCCTGATCGTCTTCTACATCTCGATCCGGTTCCAGTTCAAGTTCGCGTTACCGGTGATCGCCGCGCTCATCCACGACATCGCGATCACCGTGGGCGTCTACTCGCTGACGGGGCGGGAGGTGACGACGGCGACCGTGGCCGCGGTGTTAACCGTCCTCGGGTACTCGATCTACGACACGATCATCATCTTCGACCGTATCCGGGAGAACATCCCGCTGATGCGGCGCGCGTCGTTCGCGACGATCGCCAACGTGTCGCTGTGGGAGACGATCCGCCGTTCCCTGGCGACGAGCTTCATCACGCTGCTGCCGGTCGGCGCGCTCTTCGCCTTCGGCGGCGCGACGCTGAAGGACTTCGCGTTCGCGCTCCTGATCGGAATCGCGTCGGGCGCCTACTCGTCGATCTTCATCGCCGCTCCGCTGCTGACGATGTGGAAGGAGCGAGAGCCTGAGTACGCGCGCCGCCGTGAGAGCGCCGCGGTCGGCAAGACGGTCGGAATGGTCGGCCCCGGTGCCGAGGCGACCGAGGACGGATACGAGCCGCCGCCCGAGGCGGTCGAAGAGCCGGAGCCCGAGCTCGTCCCGACCGCTCCGACGGCGGATCGGGCGAAGGCGGAGGAGAGGCGCCAGCGACGTCAGCAGCGCCGCCGCACGCGGCCGCATGGACGAGCGCGATAGCCGCTCCGCGGTCGAGCAGCTCGCGCTGGCGCTGTTCGGCGCCGTCGTCCTGACGGGAGAGCGAGCCGATCGCCTGGCGGACGAGCTGGCCTCGCTCGGCGGGATCCGTAAGGACGAGGCCCGGGCCAAGATCGAGGAGCTCGCAGGCCGCTGGCGCGGCGACGCCGTCAGGTTGCGCGAGCGCGCGGGCGGCAGCGTCGAGAAGCTCGCGCGCGATCTCGGGCTCGTCTCGCGCGGCGAGTTCGAGGAGCTGGAACTGCGCCTCGCGCAGCTCGAGCACCGGTTGCGGCTGCTCGAGGACAAGCCCCGACTCGTCGAAAACTGACAGGGTTTTCGCCGGTTAGGTACAACAAGGCGGGCATGGCTGAGGCTCAGCCGTCCACCACGCGCAACATCGGCCGGATCTCGGAGATCGCGCAGGTCGCGGTCCGGCACGGCTTCGGGTACTTCCTCGAGACCCACCGGCTGACGGATCTCCTTCCGTGGCGGCCGAAGAAGCCCTTCGAGGGAACGCCGTCCCAGCGCGGCCAGCACCTGCGCGAGATGCTCGACGAGCTCGGCCCGACCTTCGTCAAGTTCGGGCAGCTGCTCTCGATGCGGCCCGACATCGTCCCACCGGACATCATCGTCGAGCTGCGTGCGCTGCAGGACGACGTGCGCCCGTTCCCGTTCGAGCAGGTGGAGGAGACGATCCAGCGGGAGCTCGACCAGCCGACCGAGCGGCTCTTCCTTGAGTTCTCGGAGGAGCCGATCGCGGCCGCCTCGATCGGCCAGGTGCACGAGGCCGTTCTGCCGAACGGGCACAAGGTCGCCGTCAAGGTCCAGCGGCCCGACGCGCCGAGGCAGATCGAGGCTGACCTCGCGCTCCTCTACCAGGCCGCGCGGATCGCGAAGGAACGCGTGCGGGCGCTCGACTTCATCGACGCGCGCGGGCTCGTGGACGAGTTCGCCCGCTCGATCCGCCAGGAGCTCGACTACCGGAACGAGGGCCGGAACGCGGAGACATTCCGCCGCCACTTCGCCGGCCATCCGCACGTCCGGGTCCCCAAGGTCTACTGGACGTACACGCGCTCGCAGGTGCTGACGCTCGAGTATCTGGAGGGGACGCAGCTGGCGGACGTCGACCCGCTCGAGTACTCGCTCGAAGAGCGCCGCCGGCTCGCCTACCTGATGACCGAGGCCTGGATGACGATGATCTTCCGCCACGGGTTCTTCCACGGGGACCCGCATCCGGCCAACATCCTCGTGCTCGAGCAGCGTGACCACATCGGGCTCGTCGACTTCGGCCTCGCGGGGAACCTGACCGACGAGGACATGTCGAAGCTGACGCGGCTGTTCGTCGACGCGGCGAACGAGAACGTCGACGCGCTGCCGCGGCGACTGCGCGACCTCGGCGTCCGCTACCCGAGGGAACGCGAGGAGGAGTTCGCAGCCGAGCTGCGCGAGCTCTTCTACCGCTACTACGGCGCGAGCCTGTCCGAGATCGACCCGATCCAGGTGATCCGGGACGCGTTCACCCTCATCTACACGATGAACCTGCATCTGCCGACGCGCTTCGTGATGCTGGACAAGGCGATCGCGACGCTCGGCTCGGTCGGCGTCGAGCTGTACCCGGACTTCAACGTCTTCGAGGTCGCGAAGCCGTACGCGCGCAGCCTGATGCTCGGCCGCTACACGCCGCAGCGGATCATGACGCGGGCGCGCAAGGAGGGGTGGCAGCTGGCGCAGATCGTCTACGACTTCCCTTATCAGGTGCACGACTTCCTCGACGAGATCCGCGACGGTCAGATCGAGGTCGGTTTCGTGCACAAGGGCCTGGACGAGTTCATGCACAAGATCGACGTCGCCTTCAACCGGCTCGTGATGGGGCTGGTCGTGGTCGGCGGGCTGATCGGCTCGAGCCTGATCGGAATCTTCGCCAAGGCGGGGCCTCACCTGCTGGGCGTGAACGTTCTGTCTCTGGTCGGCTTCGCGCTTTCCGGCGTGCTCGGGCTCTGGCTACTCTGGGGCGTCGTCCGCTCCGGCCGTCTCTAGGGGAAGGGGTAAACATGGCTCTCGTCTCGATGCGCCAGCTCCTCGACGAGGCCGCCGGCGGCGGCTACGGGGTCGGCGCCTTCAACGTCAACAACATGGAGCAGGTCCAGGCCCTGATGGAGGCCGCGGACGAGACGCGCTCTCCTGTGATCGTCCAGGCTTCGCGCGGGGCGCGGCAGTACACGAACGACCGCTTCCTCATCCACCTGATGCAGGCCGCCGTCGAGGTCTACCCGGACGTGCCGGTTGCTCTGCACCAGGACCACGGGGACTCGCCCGAGACGTGCTTCTCGGCGATCGAGCAGGGCTTCACCAGCGTGATGATGGACGGCTCGCTGCTTGCAGACGGGAAGACGCCGTCCGACTTCGACTACAACGTGGCGGTCACGCGCCAGGTCGTCGAGCATGCGCACGCCGTCGGCGTCACCGTCGAAGGCGAGCTCGGGACGCTCGGCGGCATCGAGGACGGCCACGGCTCCGGGGAGGTTCACCTCACCGACCCCGAGCAGGCGGTGGACTTCGTCCGCCTGACGGGGATCGACGCGCTCGCGGTCGCGATCGGGACGAGTCACGGCGCCTACAAGTTCTCCAAGCCTCCGACCGGAGACGTGCTGGCGATGAACCTGATCCAGGAGATCCACGAGCGGCTGCCGGACACGCACCTGGTCATGCACGGCTCCTCGTCCGTCCCAAAGGAGCTCGTGGACACGATCAACGCCTACGGCGGCGAGATCCGCCCGACGTGGGGCGTCCCCGTCGAGGAGATCCAGCTCGGGATTCGGCACGGCGTGCGCAAGATCAACGTCGACACCGACGCGCGCCTCGCGATGACCGGGGCGGTCCGGAAAGCGCTGGCCGGGGACGCCGGCGAGTTCGATCCGCGCTCCTACCTGAAGCCGGCGCGGGAGGCAATGAAGGCCGTCTACGTCGAGCGGATGACCCAGTTCGGGCAGGCGGGACACGCGGGCGACTACGAGCCGAAGACGCTCGAGGAGATGCGGCAGTTCTACGCGGCGGATTCAGGCCGAGGTCGGATCGGGACGCGGCTAGAGCTCAGGTAGTCGGATGCGCAAGATCCTGACTAGGAGCGGGCTCACACTCCGACTGTTCCCTTGGGTCCTGGTGAGGCTGATTTCGCTTGCTACGATGGTCGAACACTTTAGGGATGTTGAGGGTTCGCGTTTTCTGGAAGGAAGAACCAGTTCGCGACCGTGGGGGCGAGGATGATCTCGCGAGGTGATCTGGAGGGGACGATCTGGAGGGGAGAATGACAAAGTCCCGGATCGTATTTTTGTTCGTATGCGTCGTCGTACTGGTCGCTCCAACGGCGAAGGCGGACGGTGGCGCGCCTCTAGCCGCGACGTACGCGCCGCCTTTTAGACCGCTGATCCCTCCTTGCGATGGGCTTAATGAGCCTCACGCGTATGCGACTTCGATCGACCAGACTAGGCACGTGTATGCGAACGTAGCCACCGAAACCCCATTCAGTACCTCCTCCTCTGACTATTACGAGGCGTATCTGCGGCTTAGTGACAACAGCGGGAATTACATCCAAATCCACGTCAAACGGACCCCTACTGACCAGGGCGTCATGAAGGTTATTGGCCGTTCTCACGATAGCTCGGGGACTTTCGACAGCACGGCCGACAACTTTACGACCGCTCCGAATCTCGAGCTGCGCTACAATTCCGTCAGCGGAGCCTGGGAGGCGTACGACGGGAGTCGCGTGTTGAAGTCACAGTTTCTCAGTGTGGTGGGATCGAAGACCCGCGAATTCGGAGTGACGGTTTATCCGAACACCACCTATTGTCCTTCGGTCTCGGCGACGTTCACGAGCACCGACCCAGCCGCGTCCGGCCTGACGTATGCCGACGACGGTAACTACCATGTCACTCAGCTGAGTTCTACGAGCCTGAGGGTTACCGGGCCGAGCAGCTAGCTCCGCTTGGGGGGATCAAGATGACGAAGAAGCGTTCATTTAACTCACGAAAGTCGCTGGTGATCGCCCTCGGAGCGATTGTCGCGCTCGCAACTGCCGGTCCAGTCTCCGCCAGATGGGCCCCCGATGGCGACCTGCTTCCATCCGCATCCTCTTCCTCATCTGGCGTCTCAGCCCCAAACCCGATCAAAGGCACGTTCTACCCGAATGCCGTCGGGAGGATGGTGCTTCAGTTTTCCGCACTCGAGGGTTCCCCCGTGGCCGGCAATACGTTCGTTGGCGTACGGGCCTCGTGGGTCGGGTCGTGGGTCGGCGAGTACGGTGGCGGCTTCGACCCGAAGATCCATTTCTGTACCGCCTCAGTATCACCGCGCGCCGGGGGCCCACCACAGCCGCTCGGATTCGGCGACGCGGGCCATTGGTGGTTTTATCCGGAATCGCCGCAGTGGTCGTGGCAGATTCCTGCCGGGACGGCCGGTGCCACGCTGTCCGTTGAGTGTGCGCCGATGGTTGACGAGCTCGTGCCCGTCACTTATCGCGGCAATGCATTTCTCTCGTCGTTCCTCTCGTGGGTTTGTGCCAGCTGGATGACGGACGGGTGGTGTCTGGACGAGCCTGCGTTTCGAGCCAGCTGGACGATTGCGGCAATTTAGAGCGATGCATGGCGTCTCCGCGCCAGAGCATTTCTAAGCCACGCCGCTTACAAGGTCGGCTCCGCACACGGCTAGTCGGGCGCACGGGCTGTCGATCTTCCGTCACGAACTCGCCTCAAAGGACATCTAGGCAGGCAGCGCTGGCGTCGGTAGCGTCGCCTCCATGACCAACGCACTCGCACTCGTCCTCGCCGAGCCCGAGCCGGAGACGCGCGGCTACCTGGAGCGCCACCTCTCCAACGACGGCTTCGAGGTGCTCGGAACCGGGCGCGGGGGAGAGGTGCTCGAGCTCGCCGAGCGGGTCCGGCCGGATCTCGTTCTCGTCGACTCGGCGCTGCCGGACTCCTCCGGCCTCGACGTCTGCCGCCGCATCCGCGAGGGAGAGCCGGGCCGGTCCTGGGACCGCCAGGTCCCCGTGATCGTGCTCGGCGACCTCGCCGCCGACGCGGTCGACCGCGTCCGCGCCTTCGAGCGCGGTTGCGACGACTATGTCCCGCGGCCGTTCTTCTACGAGGAGCTGCTGGCGCGGATCCGCGCCGTCCTGCGGCGCTCCTCGCCGCCCGCGGCCGACCGGCTCGAGGCCGGGGAGCTCGTCGTCGATCGGCGCACGCGCCGTGTCACCGTCGGCGAAGAGTCCGTGTCGCTGGCCGGGCGCGAGTACGAGCTGCTCGTCCGGCTGGCGTCCGAGCCGGCGCGCGTGTTCACCAAGGAGGAGCTGCTCCGGGACGTCTGGGGCTTCCGTTCTATCGGCCGGACGAGGACGATCGACTCCCACGCCTCGCGCCTGCGCCGAAAGCTCAACTCCGCCAACGGCGGCGGTGACTACGTCGTCAACGTATGGGGGGTGGGCTACAAGCTCGTCGACGCGTAGAAAAGGCCCTGCCACTGTGATATGACCGCATGGCTTCGAGGTCACGTCCAGAGAAAGGGGAGTTTCGATGAAGTATTTCGTCGTACTGATCGCGGCCGGTCTGCTTGCGGGAGCGATCTACGCCGTTGCCGCTCCGGCCGGCGAGCAGGCTGTCACGCCCAAGCAGTTCGCGGCGCTGTCCAAGAAGGTCACGAACCTTCAGAAGGAGCTGAGGGCCGTCGAGAACTGCGCTCTCGTCCAGGCCATCCCGATCGCCCAGTTCGGAAAGTCGGACGGAAGTGAGGGATACCTCTACGGCGAGGCAGACGGCACGACGATCGACGCAACGACCGCCCTCGACGTCAGCGCGGCGTCGTCGGCGCAGGCTTGGGCCCTGGTCACGAACAGCGACTGCGCGACCATCATCAACAGCGGGAAGAAGCGCCCGGTCGCCACGTTCCACGTCCACTTCGGCAAGTAGTCGACTTCGGCCGGCCGTCCCCGAAGGGGCGGCCGGCCTCTCCTACACGAGCGCGCCTTCGAGCCGGAGCAGGGTCTCCTTGCGCTCGAGCCCTCCGGCGTAGCCGACGAGGCTGCCGGTCGACCCGACGACCCGATGGCACGGGAGGACGATCGGGATCGGGTTCCGGTTCATGACCATCCCGACCGTGCGGGCGGCGCGGGGCCGGCCGGCCTCGCCGGCGAGCGTTCCGTAGGTCGTCAGCGTCCCGTACGGGACGCGCGCGAGCGCTTCGAGCACTCGCCGGTTGAAGGACGTCAGGCGCTCGACGTCGGTCTCGAGGTCGAAGCTCGTCCGGTTGCCCTCGAAGTACTCGTCCAGCTGGCGCTTGACCGGATCGACCGGCTTGGGCGATCGCAGGACGCGCGCTCCGAACGAGCGGCTGAGCGATTCGAGCTCGCGTTCGGGGTCGGGGTCGAACGAGATGCGGCAAAGGCCGCGCTCCGAGGCCGCGACCAGCAGCGGGCCGATCGGGGAGTCGGTGACGTCGTAGGCGACGTCCAGCAGCCCTTCTGCGGCGGCGGCGTCGCGGAAGCGGGCGTCGAGTTGGGGGGAAACGGTCATCGGATTTCGATCCTCCTTTTGCGCAGGCGCCGGACTCCGGCGGAGGCGGCCTGGCGGGCTGCCTGCTCGCTCGATCCGAGCGCCGCGCCGATGTCGGCGTAGGACAGGTCGTAGCCGTAGCGCAAGACGACCGCGGCGCGTTCGGTGGCCGGAAGCTCGTCCGCGAGGTGCTCGAGCTCGGCATATTCCGGTCGCGTGTCCGGGACGGCTTCGGGCGCGGGCGGGGTGGTGGGCGGACGCCGGCGGTGCTCGTCCGCGGCCACCCGCGCGGCGATCGTGTACAGCCACGCCCGCAGATGGCGCCCGTGCCGGAGCTTGGGATAGCCGCGGAGCGCGCGCAGGAACGTCTCCTGGAACGCGTCCTCCGCACGCTCGCGCCCGAGCCGCCGGACGAGGAAGCCGTAGAGCTCGTCGCGGTGCTCCAGATAGAGGGACTCGAACGGCGGGATGCGCACGACTCTCATCATCCGTTGAAACGGACGAGCGTGCCCAGATGTGAGACTGCGGCATGCGGGTCGCGGTCGTCGGGCACGTGGAATGGGTCGATTTCGTCCGCGTCGAGCGGCTTCCGTCCGCCGGCGACATCACTCACGCGCAAGAGGCCTGGGCGGAGCCCGCCGGTGGCGGGGCGGTCTCCGCTTGTGTGCTGGCCGCGCTCGCCGGCGAGTGCTCGTTCCTGACGGCGCTCGGCGACGACGAGCTCGGCCGCCGCTCGCAGGACGAGCTTGCGCGGCTCGGCGTTCGGGTCGAGGCGGCCTTCCGCCCGGAGCCGCAGCGCCGCGCGGTCACGTTCGTCGACGCGACGGGCGAGCGGACGATCACGCTGCTCAGCCACAAGCTGGTCCCGCGGCGGGACGACGACCTGCCCTGGGAGGAGCTCGCGGACGGGGACGCGGTCTACTTCACGGGTGGCGACGCGGAGGCGCTGCGGGCCGCGCGGACGGCGCGGGTGCTGGTTGCGACCGCGCGCGAGCTGCCCACGCTCCTCGAGGCCGCGGTCGAGCTCGACGCGCTCGTGCACAGCGCCGGCGATCCCGGCGAGCGCTACGCGCCGGGCAGCCTCGATCCACCTCCGCGCCTGGTGGTGTCGACCGCAGGCGCCGCCGGCGGTGTGTTCAGCGAGTCGGGGGGAGACGAGCACGAGTACGCGGTTGCCGCAATCCCGGGCCCGATCCTGGATGCGTACGGCTCCGGCGACTCGTTCGCCGCGGGGCTTACCTACGCGCTCGGCAAAGGCTTGCGCGCCGCCGACGCACTCGAGCTCGCAGCCCGCTGCGGGGCGCTCGCGCTGACGCGGCGAGGCGCCTACGGCGGTTCCCTCAGTCCCTGACGCGCCTCCTGCTCGGTGGCGCGTTCGTGTTGCGCCGTGGAGGAAAATGGGCTACAGTGGCGCAAAGTGGAGGACAGTGGATGGCGCAAGACGATGCTTCTAGGAGAATTCGAGCACACGGTCGACGACAAGGGGCGGATCACGCTTCCGTCCCGTTTCCGCGAGGTCTTCAAGGGCGGAATCGTCCTGACGCGGGGGATGGACCAGTGCTTGTACGCCTATACCCGCGAAGAGTGGACGGACCTCGTCCAGTCGCAGCTCGCGTCGTTGAACCCGCTGAGCCCCGACAGCCGGAGGATTCAAAGGTTCTTCTTTTCCGGCGCGTCGGAGACCGAGCTGGACAAGCAGGGCAGAGTGACGCTGCCGCCCGCGCTCGCGCGGCACGCGCGGCTCAAGCGCGACGTCGTCGTGGCGGGAGTCAACGACCACCTAGAGATCTGGGACCGCTCCACCTGGCGGGCGCAGCTGAAAGAGATCGAGGGGAGTGCTGAGGATGTTGCCGAACGCCTCGCAGCCGCGCGTCACTGATCATCTTCCCGTCCTCGCCGCCGAGGTCCGGGAGCTGCTCGCCGTCCGGCCGGGCGAGACCGTCGTCGACTGCACGTTCGGCGCGGGTGGCCACGCCGAGGTGCTGGCCGAGGACCTGGGCGGTCGAGGAAAGCTGATCGCGGTCGATCTCGATCCAGCCGTTCGCCCGCACTTCGAGCGCTTCCGGCGGCGGGCAGGAGTGCAGGCGCGCCTGCTGCGCGGCAACTTCGCCGTCGTCCTGAAGCAGCTCGCCGACAACGGCGTCAGCGCGGACGCGATCCTGCTCGATCTCGGAGTCTCGAGCATGCAGCTCGACCGTCCCGAACGGGGTTTCTCCTACGCTTCCGACGCACCGCTCGACATGCGGATGGATCCTTCCGTCGAGCGCTCGGCGCGCGAGCTGGTCAACGAGGCCGACGAGCGCGAGCTCGCGACGATCTTCCGCCGCTATGGCGAGGAACGCTATGCAACCCAGATCGCACGGGCGATCGGGCGCGAGCGCAGCAAGCACCCGATTGCGCGCACCGGCGAGCTCGTGGACGTCATCAAGGGCGCGATTCCCACTCCCGCCCGCTTCGGCGCGGGCCACCCCGCCAGGCGTGTCTTCCAGGCGCTGCGGATCGCCGTCAACGACGAGCTGGAGGCGCTCGAGTCGGCGCTGCCGGATGCGGTGCGGATGCTGCGGCCCGGCGGCCGGCTCGCGGTGATCAGCTTCCACTCGCTCGAGGACCGGATCGTGAAGCGGTTCCTTCGCGACCAGGCCCGCGGCTGTATCTGTCCACCCGACTTCCCGATCTGCACCTGCGGCCATGAGCCGGTCGTCCGGGAGCTGACGAGACGTCCGGTCCGCCCGGGGCCGCGCGAGCTGGCGGCGAATCCACGCGCGGCCTCGGCCAGGCTCCGGGCGGCGGTGAAGGTCTGATGGCCGCGTCGACGGCTGCCGCGTCGGTCGAGACCGCCGCTCCTGCGGTACCGGCGCGCTCGAGGCCGGTACGGAGGGCGCGTCCGCGCTCCCGCGTCACCGGCGGCGTGCTCTGGATCGTGATCGTGGCCGTGCTCCTGGCGGGAGTCGTCGCGCTGAACGTGGCCGTTCTCCGCCTGAACGTGAAGTACGACAAGCTCGGCCGGACGAAGGTCAGCCTGATCGCGCAGAACTCGGCGCTCTCGTCGCAGCTGTCGAGCGCGGCGGCAACCGAGCGGATCCAGTTGCTCGCGCGGACACAGCTCGGCCTCGTGCCGGCGCGGTCGGACACGACCAGATACATCACGCTCGACCGCTGAGGCACCATGGGCGCGCGGCTCCCCAACCGGCGCATTCGTCTGCTCCTCCTTTTCTTCACGCTCGTGTTCGCGATCACGCTGGCGCGGGCGATGTGGCTGCAGGGCGTTCGCGCCCAGTCGCTGGGCAGGCTCGCGGCGGGCCAGCACCGTGAGGCCGTCAAGATCCCGCCCCACCGCGGGACGATCTTCGACCGCACCGGCGTGCAGCTGGCGATCGGCGAGCAGGCGACGACGGTCTACGCCAACCCGCGGCAGGTCACGAGGCCGCAGGCGGTCGCCGTCGCCGCTGGGCACGCGTTCGGGCTCGATCCCGACAAGCTCTACCACGAGATCACCGATCGCTCGAAGGGGTTCGTGTACGTCGCCCGTCAGGCCGACCCGGTGGCGGCCGCGCGGCTTGCACACCGCAAGTTCGCGGGGCTCGGGTTCTATCCCGAGGAGCGCCGGGCGTATCCGCACGCGCGCGAGGGGGCGTCCGTGGTCGGCTACGCGGGCGTCGACAATCGCGGACTGGCTGGGATCGAGCTCCAGCTCGACCACGAGCTCGCCGGGCGGGCGGGGGAGCAGACGATCGTGAAGGACCCGTTCGGCCGGGCGATCGACATCGTCGGCTCGACGCCCGAGCGCGACGGGAGCGACGTCCATCTGACACTCGACCAGAGGATTCAGGCCACCACGGAGACCGCGTTGCAGAAGGCGATCAAGACCTGGCACGCAAGAGACGCGACAGCGATCGTGATGGATCCCCGCGACGGGTCGATCCTTGCGATGGCGAACGCTCCCGGCTTCGACGCCAACCGCTACCCGACCGCGCCCGAGCAGGTCCAGCGCAACCGGACGGTCACGGACACGTACGAGCCGGGCTCCACCTTCAAGCTCGTCACGGTCGCCGGAGTCCTGGCCGAGGGTCTCGTCTCTCCGTGGACGAGGTTCACCCTCCCGTATCAGATACACGTCTCGGACCGGTGGATCCACGACGCCGAGCCGAGGGGGACGGTCACGTACTCGGTCGCGCAGATCCTGTCCCACTCCTCGAACGTCGGGGCGATCACGCTGGCCCAGATCCTGACCCGGCAGGCCAAGGGAGTCGCGTACTGGATCTCCCGCTTCGGCTTCGGCCACAAGACGGGGATCGATTTTCCCGGCGAGAGCGCCGGGATCGTGGTCCCGCCCGACGAGTGGTCGGGCTCGACGATCGGCAACGTCCCGATCGGGCACGGGGTCGCGGTCACGCCCGTCCAGATGGCCTCGGCGTACGCGGCGATCGCGAACCACGGGTTGTGGGTGCAGCCTCATCTCGTCGACCGGATCGGGGCCACGCGGCCGAGCGTCGAGCGCCGCCGGATCGTGTCGAAGCGGATCGCCGCCGAGTTGACGCAGATGCTGAGGGACGTGGTGATCGAAGGCACCGGGACGCTGGCCGAGATTCCCGGTTACCAGGTCGCCGGCAAGACCGGCACGGCGGCCAAGCCGATTCCGGGGGGCGGCGGATATTCCAGCTCGAAGTACATCGCGTCGTTCGTCGGCTTCGTCCCGGCGAGCAAGCCGCGGCTCGTGATCCTCGTCACCGTGGACGAGCCGCGCGGTGCGATCTACGGCGGGATGGTCGCGGCGCCGGTGTTCCAGGAAATCGCCAAGTTCGACCTCCAGTACCTGGAAGTGCCGCCGGACGCGCCGAAGACGGCCGTCCACTAGGTAGACGCGCCCGCACGCGGGAAACAGTTCCCCGGGGCGGTAACGCGCCCTACCCCCTTGATGCTACTCGGGAAATCGTCACAGATGGGAAACGGAAACGTGGCGGAAGTGTGACTCCTGCATGCTCTACTTGTTGTAATCGGCGCAACACTCGGCAGCACAGTCCAGATTGGGAGCCGCGAGTCGGCTATGCATCTGCGGTCCTCCTCGCAAAGCTCTTCGATAGGCTAAGCAGATGGCGTCGGAAGACTCACTGCGGGACAGCGTTCGCCGTATGTCTAGACATGAACGCCTGAGCTTTCTGGTGACTGCCGTCCGTGACTTCATCGAGGACCATCGCGATACCGCGGTTCAAGAAGTCGTTTCAGCCCTTGTAGAGTCGCATCTGGCCGCACCCCACTCGGGTGCCACTCCCCTTGAGGATCACGAGAGCCCTGGAGAGGCTGGCATCGGCATGGGACGTCCCTTGGAAACTGGGATCGTGCGGCCTGATATCGGAGAGCCACTGATCACCGGACCCATTGAGGAATAGGCCATCGCCCTAAGTGTTTACCCAATAGGAACTCCCGGCCAGTTCAATAGCTATTGGTACGTCGTCAACGACATCGGTTCGTTCATCATCGGAAATGGCCTAGGCCTGAACCTGTCGGGACTTGGGCCCGGCTACGCAGGCCCCGGGTACATCGTCAAGCATACGACGCCGGGAATGGTTGATGTAGCCGATGACCTCAAGTACGCCCCGTGGGCCGTATACGCAAACAGAGTCGATGGCGGCACAGAGCCGCTCGGTGTCGACGACGGCAACGGTGGCGACTCAGGTGGCCTGGGCATGTTTGGCGCACACGTTCTCAGGCTCTACGACATTGGAGGGGTTCAGCATGATCCTGGCGGGCTCTACTCAGTCTCGAGCAAACGACTGCGGTTCGGCTATCCATGGAGCGCCTCGGGCAGTCCGGCCCCATGGAAAGCAGAGATGGCAGGTGTAATCGGGGTCGGAGACCACTACTCATATGCGAGTGACGGCACGTGGCGGCTCGGACTCTCTGTGCAGTTTGGCGATCGGGGTGGGAACCTGTTCAAAGTCTGGTATGACTACGTCTTCTTCACGTGGGGCGTGTGTACGTACATCATGCTTCTCGCGAATCCGAGCGGCCCGGGGATCATCTATATCAAGGAACCCAAAGTGGTCGCCACCTTCAGGAACTGGAACTGGTTCAGCGTTCTCAGAGGATCGGACCTTTTGAACCTCTCCGGGCCACACGCCTGGTCACCCAGTGGGAGCCTTGGAACCTGTCTGCAGTACACGTACACTCCTGAGGCGGGAGACAACACCCTCCTTCGGGCTGCCCTCGGGAATCCGGACCGCGGTCTCATCAAGATCCAACCAGCCGGCGCGGGAAATAAGTACCTACGTGCCTACGGCTCGAACATGAGTTGGTCGAGTACAGGCTACGAAGCCTGGGCTAATGCCGCGAACAGCAGACGACTGCCGGACGCTGGCTACTGGGCAGGTCGCGTTCTCGGCGGTGATTGGCCCGAGCGGACCCCGTATGCAATCGTCCCGGACGCCATAAGCTCGCGCGATCTCACCCGAGTCAAAGGATGGGAGATTGCACATTGGATTGGGCGCGAGAATCTCACCGTCTCATTTCACGCGTGGCGTGGCGGCAGTGGCGTGCCCGCCTGGATCGATTGGTTCGCGAGGCTCGACGGCGGCGATACGTATACGCTCAACCTTTGCTATTCGGGCTAAGGAACGCAGATCTTCGCGCGGTGCGCGGGCCAGCGCGGCGCGCCCGGAGGATTCTTGGGCCAACTTCGCCAGTGGCCTGGTGAGCATGATCGCTTCGGATAGGACGGGTACCAGTGGTGCCCTGCATCAGGTGTCCAAAACGTCTGCGTGAATGGAGGCGGTAACTCGACGTCGTGGCCGCTGAATAACCCGTAGACCGTAACCGACCCTTCTCGGAGCGACCAGTGGCGCAGCCGGATGATGTTGACCAGGCAGCATCCGTAATCAGAAGTCTCGTACTTGCTCGGAATCGCGATGTTGGCCACAAAGATCGGCCGCCAGTGTTTGCCGCCGTCGTCGGTGGCACACACCGCAGCCACAAAAGGGTATTGCCGGGGGACGCAGCGGCGCGGATTCTCCGACTGCTTGTCGACCGCCCATCCGTGCCGATGCCCCGTTCCGACCCACAAGGCCGCGTTCAAACTCCCGCTGAACACGCTTGCCACCGCAAGCGAAAGCATGACGATCCTGACGCGCCGTGCCATGTTCGGGTCCATGGTAGCTGCTGTTTTGACGACGTATGCCCGCGTTGTGGCCGACGCAACGCGGAGGAGATAACCGATGGCCGGACCCATATGAGCAGCATTCGGACAGACCGGGCGTGGATTCGAGAGCTGTCCGGTTAGGTTCAACTCCGGATTCAGCGGGTCAGACGATCAGCCGGTATCGGCCGTGGGCGACGTGCTCGATGACTGGGCGACGACGGTGGATCCTTCTGGCCAAGTAGCTCTTCACAGAGGATCGCGAGACTGCTTCACCGAGCAGAGTCTCCACAGCCGCATGGATCTCCATCATCGGGAGCTCGCAGCCCGCCTCTCTAAGTACTTGAATGACCGCATCGGAGGCGAACGTGAAGCGACACCTCGAGGACGGCGTCCCTGCCACACGTCGAGTCGGAGGCCGCCCACTTTCCCAGTTTTGGCTGCTGAGGCGGCAAAGTTGATCCGTCAAGGTCTGGTGTGAAAGGGCCTGGATCAGGTCGGGAACGGCAGGTTGCCTCTGTAGACTCGGGCTGCGATGAACCTCAAGGGTCTCATCGCCGCCCTCGCACCGTCTGACGTCCTCCACCGGGCTGCGGTGCAGGTACGCGACCTCGCCTACGACGCTCGCGCCGTCACCCCCGGCGCCCTCTTCTTCTGCGTGCCCGGCGCGCGCGCCGACGGCCACGACTTCGCTCCCGAGGCAGTCGAACGGGGCGCGGTCGCCCTCGTCGTCGAGCGGCCGCTCCGGCTCTCCGTGCCGCAGCTCGTCGTTGCGGACGCGCGCGCGGCGATGGCGGTCGCGGCGGACGAGTTCTTCGGCCGCCCCACAGAGCAGCTCGTCGTCGCCGGAGTGACCGGGACGAACGGCAAGACCACGACGGCCTTCCTGCTGCACGCCGTCCTCGAGACCGCGGGTCTGCGGCCGGGCCTGATCGGCACGATCGAGAGTCGCGTCGGAGGCGAGCGGCGCCCGGCAGTCCGCACGACGCCGGAGGCGGTCGACCTCCAGCGTACGTTCCGGGAGATGCTCGACCGCGGCGACCGCAGCTGCGCGATCGAGGCGACCTCGCACGGCTCGGAGCTTCGCCGGCTCGACCGCGTCCGCTTCGACGCGCTCGTGTTCACGAACCTGACGCTGGATCACCTCGACTTCCACGGAACGCTCGAGCGCTACTTCGACGCCAAGCGGCGGCTGTTCGTCGAGCCGGAGCCCCCACCCGCCGCCGTGAACGTCGGAGACCCGTTCGGCCGCCGGCTCGCCGAAGAGCTGCGCGCCCTGGGCCGCGCACCGCTCAGCTTCGGGCTGACCGAGGATGCGGAGCTACGGCCGGAGCAGCTCGAGCTCGGCCCCGAGGGCGCTCGCTTCGCCGCCGGCGGCCTCGAGCTGCAAACGAGGCTGCGCGGGAGGTTCAACGTCGAGAACGTGCTCGGGACGGTCGCGGCCGGCCGCCTGCTCGGGCTTCCCGACGAGGCGATCGTCCAGGGCGTCGCTGCTGTCGACGGCGTGCCCGGCCGGTTCGAGGCGGTGGACGAGGGACAGCCCTTCGCCGTCCTGGTCGACTACGCGCACACTCCGGACTCGCTCGAGAACGTCCTTCGTGCCGCCCGCGAGCTCACGACGGGCCGGATTGTGTGCGTCTTCGGCTGCGGCGGCGACCGCGACCGTGGCAAGCGGCCGGTGATGGGCAGGATCGCGGCCGAGGCAGCCGACGTCGCGATCGTCACCTCGGACAATCCGCGCAGCGAGGAGCCGATCGCGATCATCGACGAGATCGTCGCCGGGGCCGGCCCGGGTGTCGAGGTCGAGCCGGACCGCCGCGCGGCGATCGAGCGCGCCGTCGAGGCCGCCGAGCCGGGCGACGTCGTCGTGGTCGCGGGCAAGGGCCACGAGCAGGGACAGGAGTTCCGCGACCGAAAGATACCCTTTGACGACCGAGAGGTGGCGCGCGAGGCGCTTCGACGCCTGCGAGTGAAGGCTGAGACGTGATTCCCCTGCAGATGAGAGAGATCGCGCGGCTGTGCCCCGGCCGCCTCGATGCCGATCCGTCGGCCGACCACGTCACCGGGGTCAAGATCGACTCGCGGAAGGTCACCCGCGGCGACCTGTTCGTCGCGGTCGGCCGCGGCGGCGACTTCTGCGCCGACGCGCTCGCGCGGGGAGCCGCGGCGACGCTCGTCCCCGACGATGCCCTGGCGGCGCTCGCCGCGCTCGGCGCAGCCGTGCGGGAGCGCTCCGACGCCCGCGTCGTCGCGATCACGGGCTCGTACGGGAAGACGACGACGAAGGACATCCTGGCGGCGATCGCCGGCGCCCAGCGGCGGACGGTCGCCGCGGAGCGGAGCTTCAACAACGAGCTGGGGGTGCCGCTCACGCTCTGCCGGCTCGAGCACGACACCGAGGTCTGCATCGTCGAGCTGGCGATGCGCGGCTTCGGCCAGATCGCCGACCTGGCGGATCTGACCAAGCCGGAGATCGGGGTCGTCGTCGCGGTCGGCCCGGTCCATCTGGAGAAGGTCGGGACGCTCGAGGGCGTCATCCGGGCCAAGGGCGAGCTGATCGCCGCGCTGCCGTTGGGCGGCACGGCGATCGTCCCGGCGGCGTTCGCCGTCGAACGGGACGACCTGGAAGTCGTCCGCGTCGGGGAGGACGTCCGCGTCGAGTCGTTCGAGCCGCCGCTCCTGCGGACGACGCTCGGCGAGATCGAGGTCAGCTTCACGGCGCGACATCTCGCCGCGAACGCGCTCTGCGCGCTCGCGGCGGCCCGCGCCCTCGGCCTCGACCTCCCGGACCGGCTCGAGGTCGAGTTCGTCGGCTGGCGCAACCAGGAGGTCGAGCTCCCGGGCGGCGGTCTCCTCATCAACGACGCCTGGAACGCGAACCCGATCTCGATGCGGGCCGCGCTCGAGCATCTGCGCGAGCGGGCGAATGGCCGGCGGACGGTTGCAGTGCTGGGCGAGATGGCCGAGCTCGGCGACTACTCCGACGCCGGGCACGAGGAGGTCGCCGCCGCCGCGCGCGAGACCGAGGTCGACGTGCTCGTGGCGGTCGGCCCGAGGGCGAAGGCCTACGGCGGGCTCTGGGTCGCGACGCGCGACGAGGCTCTGACGGTCGTCCGCGACCAGCTGAGGCCCGGCGACTGCGTGCTGATCAAGGGAGCGCGTGCGCTCGAGCTCGAGTCCGTCGCCGATGCCCTGGCCCTGGTGAACGCGTAGCCACGAACGATGGTTCGAGTCCTCCTCGCCGCCATCATCGCCATGATCATCTCGATCCTGCTCGGGCCGCGGTTCATCGCCTTCCTGCGCCGCAACGAGTTCGGCCAGCAGATCCGGGAGGAGGGTCCCGAGCACCACGTCGTCAAGCAGGGGACGCCGGTGATGGGCGGTCTCCTGATCATGATCGCCGCCTCGACGGCCTTCCTCACGCTCAGCAAGTACACGCTCCCAGCGCTGACCGTCTTCGGCGTCACGCTCGCCTGCGCCGGCATCGGCTTCATCGACGACTTCATCAAGCTCACCCACCGGCGCTCGCTCGGCCTCTCCGGGCGCTGGAAGCTCCTCCTCCTCGCCGCGATCACGGTCGGGATCGGCTTCGCCGTCCACGACGAGCACTTCAAGACCTCCGTCTACATCCCGATCCTGAACGTCCGTCCGAACCTCTGGTGGTTCTGGTACCTCTTGATCTTCCTCGTCGTCGCCGGGGCCGCGAACGGCGTCAACCTGACGGACGGGATCGACGGCCTCGCGGCGGGCACCGGGATCATCGCGCTCGTCTCGTTCACGGCCATCAACGTGCTCACGTACATCCGAACCGGGAGCGGAGATCCCAGGTCGCTCGACCTGGCGATCCTCGGCGGCGCGCTCGTCGGCGCGTCGATCGGGTTCCTGTGGTTCAACGCGTTCCCGGCCGAGGTCTTCATGGGAGACACCGGGTCGATGGCGATCGGAGGCGCGCTGGGCGCGTTCGCCGTCTTCTCCAAGGTCGAGGTGCTCCTGCTCGTCGTCGGGGGCATCTTCCTGATCGAGGCGCTCTCGGTCATCCTGCAGGTGTTCACGTTCAAGTTCTGGGGCAAGCGTGTGTTCCTGATGGCCCCGATCCACCACCACTTCGAGATGAAGGCGTGGTCCGAGACGAAGATCATGGTCCGCTTCTGGATCGTCGCCGCCATCCTTGGAGCGGCCGCCTTCGGGATCTACTATCAGTACTACTTGGACTTCCATCCGTAGGGCGCTCGTCGTCGGCCTGGGGGAGTCGGGACAGGCCGCGGCTCTCGCCCTGGCAGCGCGCGGAATCGAGGTCCGGGCGGCCGACCGCTCGGCCGATCTCGAGGGCGGCAGGCTTGCCGGGTCCGGTGTCGAAGTCCTGCTCGGCACCGAGGAGGACGAGCTGCTGCAGGAGGTCGACGTTGTGGTGAAGAGCCCGGGCGTTCCCGGCGGAGCGCCGCCCGTTGCGGGTGCGCGCTCGCTGGGGATCCCCGTCTGGAGCGAGATCGAGCTCGGCTACCGCCTGCTTCCGGGCAACCCGATCATCGGAGTGACGGGCACGAAGGGGAAGACCACGACGGTCCGGCTGCTCGGGGCGATCTTCTCCGCCGCCGGCCAAGAGGCAGCGCTGGCCGGGAACGAGCACCGTCCGCTGAGCGAGGTCGCGGGGGACGTCGACCCGAGTACCTGGATCGTGTGCGAGCTGTCGAGCTTCCAGCTCGAGGACGTGCACACCCTCGCCTGCGACGTCGCGGTCCTGCTCAACCTCGAGCCGGATCATCTCGACCGGCATCCGAGCTTCGACGCTTACCGCGACGCCAAGCTGCGGATCTTCGAGCGCGCCGGTGTGAGGATCGTGCCGCGCGGAATCGACCTCGACGGGATCGAGTTCGGCGCCGACGATCCGCTCCCGGCCGAGCCGCTCATCCCCGGCGCGCACAACCGTGAAAACGCCGCGGCGGCGACGGCCGCGGCGCGCGCCGCCGGCATCCCCGACGACCCCATCGCCGAGGCGCTCGAGACCTTCCCAGGTGTCGCCCATCGGCTCGAGCCGGTGGCCGAGATCGACGGCGTTCACTACGTCAACGACTCGAAGGCGACGAACACCGCCGCCGCGAGGCGCGCGATCGCAGCCTACGAGGAGCCGCTGCACGTCATCCTCGGCGGGTCCCGCAAGGGCGAGCGCTTCGACGAGCTCGCGCGGGCTCTCCGGGGCCGGGGACGGGCCTACCTGATCGGCGAGACCGCCGGGGAGATCGGCGCCGCGCTCGAGCAGGTGGACGTCCCGTACGAGTCGAGCGGCGACCTCGAGACCGCCGTTCGGGCCGCCGCCGCTGCGGCGGTGCCCGGCGAGATCGTCCTCCTCTCGCCGGCGTGCGCGAGCTACGACCAGTTCCGAAACTTTGAGCAGCGCGGCGACACATTCCGTCGCCTCGTAGAGGCGCTCCGGTGAAACGCGGCCAGCTCGACTCCCACCTCCTGATCCTGATCACGCTGGCTCTCGTCGCCTTCGGGCTCGTGATGGTCTACAGCGCGACCTCGGCCCCGGCCGCGATCGAGCACGGCGATCCGAGCTCCTATCTGAAGCGGCAGGGCATCTACGCCGTAATCGGTCTCGTGCTGATGGCCGTCTTCTCCCGGATCGACTACCGGAAGCTGAAGAAGCTGGCGCCCCTGCTCGTGCTGGGGAGCCTCGGCCTCTGCATCGCCGTTCTCGTCCTCGGCAGCGTCGTCAACGGCGCGCGCCGGTGGATCTCCTTCGGCCCGATCGTGTTCCAGCCTTCCGAGCTCGCGAAGATCGCGCTCGCCGTCTGGGCTGCCTGGTTCCTCAGCCGCCGCGGGGCGCCACAGAGCCTGCGCCAGCTCGCGCGGCCGATCGGCCTCTTGGTCGGGATCTTCTGCGTCCTGCTGCTGGCAGAGCCGGACCTGGGAACCGCGATCGCCCTCGTGCTGATGCTGGCCGGCATGCTCGCCGTGGCGGGGACTCCGATTCGCACCCTGCTCGCCGGAGGGACGATCGTGACCTTCCTCGGGGTCGCCGCCGCGTGGTTCGAGCCGTACCGGCGCGCGCGGATCTTCAGCTTCCTCAATCCCTGGCACGACTCGCAGGGCGCCGGATTCCAGACCGTCCAGGCGATGATCGGGCTCGGCTCCGGCGGCTTCTTCGGAGCCGGCCTCGGGCAGGGCGTGCAGAAGATCTTCTACCTCCCCGAAGCGCACACGGACATGATCTTCGCCGTCATCGGCGAGGAGCTCGGCCTCCTCGGCTCGATGGCCGTGATCGCCGCCTACGCCTCCTTCGCCTATGTCGGGCTCGGGATCGCGCTGCGGTGCCGCGACCCGTTCGGCAAGACCCTCGCCGCAGGCCTCGTGACGCTGATCTGCGCGCAGGCGGCCGTCAACCTGGCCGCCGTCCTCGGACTCGCTCCGCTGACCGGAATCCCGCTCCCGTTCGTCTCCTACGGGGGCTCGAATCTCGTGGTCGCGCTCGCGTCCGTCGGCATCCTCCTTAACATCGGCTTCAACCGTGGAGCAGAAAGAGAAGCTCGCGTGCCTGATCGCAGCCGGGGGGACGGCCGGCCACGTGCAGCCGTCGCTGGCGGTGGGCGAAGCGCTGCGGGAACGCGGCGTGAGCGTGACCTTCGCCGGGTCGCCCGATCGCGTCGAAGCGCGGCTGGCGCCTGAGGCCGGCTTCGACTTCGACGCCTTCAGCATCTCGGGCTTCCCCAGGCGGCCCGGCGTGCGGCTGCTCGGCTCGCTCGTGCAGGCAGGTCGCGCCCCCGTCGCCTGCGGCCGGATCATCGCCCGGCGCAAGCCCGACATCGTCCTCGGCGGAGGCGGGTACGTGTCGGGGCCGATGGTGTACTCCGCCTGGCTCCATCGCGTCCCCTCTGCGCTGATGGAGGCGGACGCGCACCTCGGGCTGGCGAACCGACTGGCCGCGCCGTTCGCGCGCCGGGTCTTCCTCGCCTATCCGCTCGAGGGGCGGGGCGGCGCCAAGTACCGCGTCGTCGGCCGGCCGGTCAGGCGCGCGGAGGCGGTGAGCGCCGAGGAGGGGCGCCGCCGGTTCGGCCTGCCCGACCGGGGCCCCGTGCTGCTCGTGTTCGGCGGCTCCCAGGGCGCTCAGGCACTGAACGACGCCGTCGTGGAGGCCTTCGGTGCGGCCGGTCCCGCGGTCCTCCACCTCTGTGGCGAGCGCTACGAGGACGAACTGCGGCGCCGGGTCTCCCGCAGCGACTACGTGCTCCTTCCCTGGACGGATGACTTCTCGGCCGCGCTTGCCGCCTGCGATCTCGTCGTCGCGCGCGCCGGCGGCTCGGTCTGGGAGGTCGCGGCGGCCGGGAAGCCGGCCGTCCTCGTCCCCTCACCGAACGTGACCGCCGACCACCAGACCAAGAACGCCCGCTACTTCGAGCGCGGCGGCGGGGCCGTCGTCGTCCCCGAGCTCGAGCTCGGGCGCATGCCAGAGCTGGTGCGATCGCTGCTGGGAGACGGACGGCGGCGCGAGCAGATGGCGAGCGCGATGCGCTCGCTCGCGCGCCCCGACGCGGCCGCCGTGATCGCGGAGGAGCTGATCGCACTTGCCCGCGCTTGACGGCCGGCGGATCTTCTTCGTCGGGATCGGCGGGGCGGGAATGAGCGCGTACGCGGTGCTGGCGCGCGCGTGGGGGGCCGAGGCGGCCGGCTGGGACCGCAAGGAGACCCCGTACCTCGAGCACGTTCGCGCCGCCGGCATCGCCGTTTCGATCTCGGACGAGCCGGAGCCTCCCGAGGGCTGGGAGGTTGTGGTCTCGAGCGCCTACTCCTTTCCCGGCAAGCCACGGGCCGAGCTCCTCGCGGAGCTCGTCTCGCTCCGGCGCTCCGTCGTCGTAACCGGCGCGCACGGGAAGACGACGACCGCGGGGATGATCGCCTTCTGCCTCGAGCGGCTCGGCCGCGATCCGGCGTTCCTGATCGGCGGGGAGATCCCTCAGCTGGGAGGCAACGCGGGGACGGGCGCAGGATGGCTCGTCGTCGAGGGCGACGAGTCCGATCGCAGCGTCGCCGAGCTCCGGCCCGAGATCGCCGTCGTCACGAACGTCGAGCTCGATCACCACGCGACGTTCGCCTCGCAGGCGGAGCTGGAGGAGCTGCTGGAAGGCTGGCTGGCCTCCGTGCCTCAGATGGTTCGTGGCTGGGAGCTGGCGCCGGCCGAGCTCGAGCTCGCGGTCCCCGGCGAGCACAACCGCATGAATGCCGCCTGCGCCCTGGCCGCGCTGGAGCTCTGCGGCGTCCCGCGGGACGAGGCGGCGCCTGTCCTTGCCGAGTTCACGGGGGCGGGGCGCCGCTTTGACCGGGTCGGCGAGGCGCGCGGAGTTGAGGTCTACGACGACTACAGCCATCATCCGACGGCGATCGCCGCGGCGATCGCCACGGCTCGAGACCTGGCCGATGGGCGTGTCCTGGTTGCCTTCCAGCCCCATCTCTACTCGCGGACGCGGCACCTCGCTCTGGAGCTTGGACAAGCGCTCTCCGGCGCGGATGCGGCGTGCGTCAGCGAGATCTACGCGGCTCGAGAGCTTCCCGTCGACCGCGTGAGCGGAAAGCTCGTCGTCGACGCGCTTGCCGAGGTGCGACCCGGCGCTGCGATCGGATGGACGCCGCAGCTCGACGACGCGGCGGTCTTTCTCGCCGCACGCGCCCGACCCGGGGACGTCGTCGTGACGATCGGGGCCGGGGATGTCGACCGCGTCGCGCGCCGGACCCTGGAGCTGCTCGGATGAAGATCGAAGAAGGGATCGAGCTGCGCCTGTTCACGACGCTCGGGACCGGCGGTCCCGCGAGCGCATTCGCACGGCCCGAGACACTCGCCGAGCTGGAGCAGGCGCTGGGCTGGGCGGCCGAACGGGGACTCGAGGCCGCTCCGGTGGGGCTCGGCTCGAACCTGCTCGTGGCCGACGACGGCGTCGATGCGCTGGTGCTCAAGCTGGCGGGTGAGCTCGCCTCGGGCGAGGCCGATCCTCCTGTACTGCGGGCGGGCGGAGGCGCGCCGCTTGCCGTCTGCCTCCATCGCGCGCGAGACGCGGAGCTGGGCCGGCTCGAGTTTGCGTGTGCGATCCCCGGAACGGCCGGCGGCGCGGTCTGGATGAACGCAGGCGCCTACGGAGGAGATATCGCGGGAGTGCTCGAGCGGGCGCTTGTCGTCGACGGCGAAGGGTCGCGCTGGCTCTCGCCGGAAGAACTGGGTCTCGAGTACCGGCGCTCGAGCCTCCGGCGGGGCCAGATCGTCGCGCAGGTCGAGCTCGGACTGGAGCCGAGACCGCTCGAGGAGATCAAGTCGATCGTTGCGGGCATGCAGGCTCAGAGGAAGGCGGCGCAGCCGACCAACAGGCGGACGTTCGGGAGCGTCTTCAAGAACCCCGAGCACGAGCTGTCCGCCGGGAGAATGCTCGAGGCCTGCGGGCTGAGAGGTTTCCGCATCGGCGGCGCGCAGATCTCGCCGCGGCATGCGAACTTCATCGAGAACGCGGGCGGTGGCCGCTCCTCGGACGCGGTCGCGCTGATGGCGGAGGCGCGCCGTCGCGCTCTGGAACAGTTCGGCGTTGTGCTCGAGCACGAGGTCCAGTTCCTCGGAGCGCTCGAGCTTCCGCCCGCCGGCGAGGCGCTCGTCCACGGGTAGGAGCTGCTGCGGCCGCGGCGAAGTCTCGCCCGTGGCCGCAAAGCCCCGGACCCCTGCGCGGGCGGAAGCAGCCGTCGCGGTCCTGCCGCGACCGGCGAAAGCTCGCGGGCTCGACCTCGCCAGGCTGCTGCCGAGCGGTCGCTCGATCGTGATCGCGCTCGTGGTTGCGGCTCTCGCAGGCGGCGCCTATCTCCTCGCGCGAGAGAGCTCCATCTTCGCCGTCCAGAGGATCGAGGTGATCGGGGCACCCCCCTCCGTCGCCGCGAGCGTCCGCGCCGCGCTCGAGCCGTTCGACGGCTCGAGCCTGGTCACCCTCAACGGTGCCGGCGTACGGCGTCGACTGGCCGAGTTGCCCGTGGTCGCCTCCGCACGCTATGACCGAGATTTCCCACACACGCTGAAGGTGTTCGTCAAACCGGAGCGGCCGGTGGCCGTCCTGCGGCGAGGGGTGGAGTCATGGCTCGTCTCCGCCCGGGCGCGGGTGATGGCAAGGCTCGACCGCGGTGCCGAGAGCCGGCTGCCGCGAATCTGGGCAACGCGAGCCGTGTCGGTCTCGCTCGGCGCAACGCTGTCCGGCGATCCCGCACGGGCCGTCGAGGCGGTGACGCCGCTGGCGGGCAGACGGTTCGGGCGCCGTGTGGTCTCGGTCCGAGCCGGGGACAGCGAGTTGACCCTCGTGCTCCGCTCCGAGCTCGAGTTGAGGCTCGGCGACGCAACCGACCTCGATCTCAAGCTCGCCGTCGGGCAGCGGATCGCAAATGTGCTCGGGAATGCTCCGGGCTATGTCGACCTGAGTGTTCCGGGTCGTCCTGTCAGTGGAGCGAACCCTAAAGTCGGAGGTTGAGGTTTAGGGTTAGTGCACCTAAATCCTGTTGACAATGCGGGATACCCCACGTACCCTTGCCGGGTGGAGGAGGCTCCGCATAGCACCAAGCTCCAGTAAACGTTGAGGTCGAGCCTAGACTAACGTGGCAAACGAATCGAATTATCTGGCGGTAATCAAGGTCGTCGGAGTCGGCGGCGGCGGGACGAATGCGGTCACGCGAATGGTCGACGCAGGTCTGCGCGGCGTCGACTTCATCGCGATCAATACCGATGCCCAGGTCCTGATGGAGACGGACGCCGACGTCAAGCTGGCGATCGGCAAGGAGCGGACACACGGCCTCGGTGCCGGTGCCGATCCTTCGGTTGGCCGGGACGCGGCCGAGGAGAGCCGGGACGAGATCAAGGAGGCGCTCAAGGGAGCCGACATGGTGTTCGTGACCGCCGGCGAGGGCGGCGGAACGGGTACCGGCGGCGCGCCGATAGTCGCTGAGATTGCACACAGTCTGGAAGCGCTCACGGTCGGGGTCGTCACACGGCCGTTCTCGTTCGAGGGCCGGAAGAGGGCCGAGCAGGCCGAGCTCGGAATTCGCGAGCTTCAGGACCGCGTCGACACGCTGATCGTGATCGAGAACGACCGCCTGCTGCAGGTGGTGGAGAAGACCACTCCGCTGCTCGATGCATTCCGGGTCGCCGACGAGGTGCTTCGCCAGGGAGTGCAGGGAATCACGGACCTGATCACCGTGCCCGGCCTGGTCAATCTGGACTTCGCCGACGTGCGGACGATCATGAACGACGCCGGCTCGGCGATGATGGGAATCGGCAAGGCCTCGGGCGAGAACCGAGCCGCCGAAGCCGCCCGCGCGGCCGTGTCGTCGCCGCTGCTCGAGACCTCGATCGACGGCGCGACCGGAATCCTGCTGAACGTCACGGGCGGCCCCGACCTCGGGTTGTTCGAGGTCAACGAGGCGGCCGAGGTCGTGACCTCCGCGGCCGAGACGAATGCGAACGTCATCTTCGGCGCCGTGATCGACGAGGCGATGCGGGACGAAGTCCGGGTGACCGTGATCGCGACCGGGTTCGGCGGCGTTCGCCGGCGCAGGCCGGTGACGACGACGGCGGGAGCGGCCACTGAGTCCCGCCGGCAGGAAGAGCGTTTCGACGTTCCCGAGGACCTGCTCGACGTTCCGCCGTTCCTGCGCGACCGCTAGCGCCGACGTCCGCGCGTCCCCGCCGGCCTTCATTAGCATCGGCCGGGCGTGCAGACGCTCCAGCAGACACCTCTTCACGACCGCCACGTCGCGCTCGGTGGACGCATGGTCCCGTTTGCCGGTTGGGAGATGCCCGTCCAGTACGAGGGTGTCATCCCCGAGCACCTGGCGGTGCGGACGGATTGCGGGGTGTTCGACGTCTCGCACATGGGCGAGATCGAGGTCGAAGGCCCGCGGGCGCACGAGTTGCTGCAGAGGCTGCTTGCCAACGACCTCGACCGGATCGAGCCGGGCGGCGCCCAGTACTCGCTGCTCACGAACGAGCACGGGGGGATCGTCGACGACCTGATCGCCTACGAGCTCGATCGGTTCCGGTTCCTGCTGATCGTCAACGCTGCGAACAAGGATGCGGACTTCCGCTGGCTGAAGGAACGCGAGCTGCCGGGCTCGGACGTTCGCGACGTCTCTGACCGCTACGCCTTGCTTGCCGTGCAGGGCCCCCGCACGATCGAGCGGCTCGGCCTCGAGCCGGCCCCGGCGTTCACCTTCTCCGAGGCGACCATCGACGGCACCGACTGCCTGGTCGCCCGTACCGGGTACACGGGCGAAGAGGGCGTCGAGCTCCTTGCGATGGCCGAGGACGCGGGCGTGCTCTGGGATGCCGTTCTCGCCCGCGGCGCCAAGCCGTGTGGGCTCGGGGCCCGGGACACGCTCAGGCTCGAGGTCTGCTACCCGCTGCACGGCAACGACATCACGCCGGAGACGGACGCGATCTCCGCGGGGCTCGGCTGGGTCTGCGCGCTGGACAAGGAGTTCACCGGCGTCGCGGACCTTCGGCGGATCAAGGAGGAAGGGCCCGAGCGGCGGCTGGTCGCGTTCGTGATGTCCGAGCGGGCGGTTCCGCGACAGGGGATGCGGATCGCCGAGGGCGGCGAGGTCACCTCGGGGACGCATTCCCCGCTGCTGGAGCAGGGCATCGGGCTCGGCTACGTCCCGACCGAGCTCTCGGAGCCGGGCACCGAGATTACGATTGACGTCAGGGGCAGGGAACGCAAGGCGAAGATCGTCACGAAACCGATCTACAGGCGAGAGGAGCGATAGTGGCGGCGGCAGAGAGCTACCCCGAGGGGCTGAAGTACCACTCCGAGCACGACTGGGCCCGGGTTGAGGACGGCGAGGCGACACTCGGCATCACCTGGTACGCGCAGGATTCCCTCGGCGAGCTCGTGCATTACGAGCCGCCGCAGGAGGGAGCTCGAATCGAGAAGGACACGACCTACGGCGAAGTCGAGTCGGTCAAGGCCGTCTCCGACCTGATCGCGCCTCTCTCCGGGGAGGTCGTGGAGGTGAACCAGAAAGTCGTCGACGAGCCCGAGGCGGTCAACGCGGATCCGTACGGAGAGGGTTGGCTGATTCGGATCGCGCTGACCGATCCCGGCGAGGTCGACGAGCTGCTCGACGCCGAGGCCTACCAGAAGCTCGTCGCGGAACAGTGACCTTCTAGCCGAGTGGGTTACCTCTCCCTAACCGAGTCCGATCGGGAGGAGATGCTCGAGACGATCGGCGTCGCGTCGATCGAGGAGCTCTTCGGCGACATTCCCGAGGGCGTCCGTTACCACGGCCGTCTGGACGTCCCGCCGGCGCTGTCCGAGCAGGAGCTGGTCGCCCACTTAGCCGAGCTGGCCGCCAAGAATGTCCCCACGGGCGCCGAGCTCTCCTTCCTGGGGGCGGGGATGTACGACCACTACGTGCCCGCGGTCGTCGACGCGGTGCTCTCGCGGGGTGAGCTTCTCACCGCCTACACCCCGTACCAGCCGGAGATGAGCCAGGGCGTTCTGCAGGCGATCTTCGAGTACCAGACGGCGATCTGCGAGCTCACCGGGCTCGACGTCTCCAACGCGTCGGGGTACGACGGCACGACCGTTGCGGCAGACGCCTGCTACATCGCCAAGCACGCGACCGGGCGCTCGAAGGTCGTGATCGCCGAGTCGGTCAACCCGCAGGTGCGCCAGGTCGTCAAGACCTATGCCCCCGGCTTCGCCCTCGAGGTGGTCGAGGTACCGCACCGGAACGGCGTCACCGATCCCGAGGAGCTGGGAGAGGCCGCCCGCGACGCCGCCTGCGCGATCTTCCAGCAGCCGAACTTCTTCGGCTGCCTCGAGCCGGCGCCCGAGCTGGCTTCGGCGGCCGCCGACGCGGAGGCGCTCGCGGTTGCCCACGTCGATCCGATCTCGCTGGGGCTCCTGGAGGCGCCGGGGAACTACGGCTGTGCCATCGCGGTCGGCGAAGGTCAGGGGGCCGGCAACTACCTGTCCTTCGGCGGCCCGCACTACGGCTTCCTCGCCGCTCGCTCGGATCTGATCCGGCGCATGCCCGGACGGATCGTGGGCGAGACCACAGACACCGCGGGTGAGCGCGGCTATGTCTTGACCCTGCAGACCCGCGAGCAGCACATCCGCCGCGAGAAGGCAACCTCGAACATCACCACGAACCAGACGCTCCTCGCCCTCGCCGGGCTCGTGTACCTCTCATGGCTCGGGCCTGAGGGGCTACGCGAGGTGGGGGAGACCTGCCTCGCCCTCGCCGACTATGCCAAACGGACGCTGACCGCCGCCGGCGCGGAGTTGCTGTTTCCCGATCAGGCAACATTCAAGGAGTTTGCCATCCGCGTCGGACGACCGGCGCGGGAGGCGATTCGGGCCGCCCGGGAGCAAGGCGTCCATCCCGGATACGCGCTCGGACGCGACTACCAGGGCCTCGACGACGTGCTGCTCGTCTGCGTCACCGAGAAGAAAACGCGCGCGGACATCGAGCGCCTGGCCGAGGTGATCGCCTCGTGGAGCTGATCTTCGAGAAGTCCCGGCCCGGCCGGCGCGCGGGAGTCCTTCCTCGCCCGGAGCTCCCGGTCCCGGAGCTGCCCGACGAGCTGCGACGCGCAGATCCGCCCCGGCTGCCCGAGATCTCCGAACCGGAGCTCGTGCGGCACTTCACCGCGCTCGCCGACCGCACCTTCGGGATCGACACCGGCTTCTATCCGCTCGGGTCCTGCACGATGAAGCACAACCCGCGGGTCAACGAGCGCGTCGTGATGCTGCCGGGCTTTCGCGATCTCCATCCGCTGCAGGAGGAGGATGCGGCGCAGGGTGCGCTCGAGCTGATGTGGCGCCTCCAGGAGATCCTCGCGGAGGTGGCGGGCCTGCCCGCGGTCACACTGCAGCCGGCAGCAGGCTCGCAGGGGGAGCTGACCGGCTTGATGCTGATGCGGGCGTATTTCGCCGACCGCGGCGAGGATCGCGACACGGTCGTCACCGCCGATACGGCCCACGGGACGAATCCGGCGAGCGTGACTATGGCCGGCTACAAGCTGCAGAAGGTGGCGACGGATGCGCGCGGGAACGTCGACGTCGACGATCTGCGCGCGATGGTGAACGAGCGAACGGCCGGGCTGATGCTGACGAATCCCTCCACGCTCGGGCTCTTCGACGAGAACATCGAGGAGGTCGCACGCGTCTTCCACGACGCGGGCGCGCTCCTCTACTACGACGGGGCGAACCTGAACGCGGTCTGCGGGATCTCGAGGCCCGGCGACATGGGGTTCGACATCGTCCACTTCAATTTGCACAAGACCTTCTCCCAGCCTCACGGCGGCGGAGGGCCGGGCGGAGGGCCGCTCGCCGTCCGCGACCAGCTCGAGCCCTTCCTGCCGGTGCCGGCGGTCGTGCGCAACGGCGAGGCGTTCCGCTTCGACTACGACCGTCCGAAATCGATCGGAAAGGTGCGGGGGTTCGCGGGCCCGTTCGGCGTCTTCGTGCGCTCGTATGCGTTCATGCGTGCCTACGGGCCTGCGCTGCGGGAGATGTCCGAGGTGGCGGTGCTGAACGCGAACTACCTGCTGGCGAGGCTGGCCGAGGGCTACGACCTACCGTTCGACAGGCTTTGCATGCACGAGTTCGTCCTCTCGGCGCGAAGGCTCAAGCGGGAGCACGGGATCACGGCGCTCGACGTGGCGAAGCGGCTGATGGACTACGGCTTCCATCCCCCGACGATCTATTTCCCTTTGATCGTCCCGGAGGCGCTGATGATCGAGCCGACGGAGACGGAGACGAAGGAGATGCTGGACGCGTTTGCCGACGCCATGCTCGAGATCGCGAGGGAGGCCGCGGAGGAGCCGGAGCTGCTGAGGGAGGCGCCCCACCGGCGGCCGGTCCACCGCCTCGACGAGGTGAAGGCCGCGAAGCGAGCGGTCGTCAAGTACGGCTTCGGCGATCACCCCGATCTCGGCGCGGAGCCCGCGGCCGCCGCGGTTACCGAGGCACCGAAAGGTGTCTGACCGCGGGGCGGGCGCGTGGCTATTCGCTGGACGCGCACCGCTCTCGACGCCCGGCTCGCGGCGCTCGAGGAGAAGCACGAGGGCCCGGCGCTGATCGAGGCAGTGGTGAGCTTCGCAGACACGCTCACGGGGGAGGACAGGCGCCTGCTCCAGGACGTCCTGCTCGAGCGGGCCGGACGCGACCAGCCTCTGGGCCCGGACGACCGTCACTGGACCGATGACGTGCACGGCCGTTTCTTCAGACGCGGCCTCACTCCGAAGCGCCGTCGCCGGCCGCGCTAGCCTCCCGGGATGGCGCCCGGGCGTTCTGACGTGATTGATCTCCGTTCCGACACGGCAACCAAGCCGACCGCCGAGATGCGCGCCGCCATGGCCGCCGCGGAGGTCGGCGACGAGCAGCTTCGCGAGGACCCGACCGTGAACGAGCTCCAGCGCCGCGCCGCCGAGCTGCTCGGCCACGAGGCCGCGCTCTTCCTGCCGACCGCCACGATGGCGAACCAGATCGCTCTCCGCATCCTCACCAGGCCGGGCTGCTTCTTGTTCGCCGAGGAGCGGACGCACTGCATGATCTTCGAGGCGGGCGGGCCCGCGGTCCATTCGGGCCTCGTCATGTACGGGCTTCCGGGCGTCGCCGGCCGCCTGACCCCGGAGCAGCTCCGCGCCGCCGTCGCGACGTGCGAGGGCGTCGAGCCGGCCAGCGTGGTCGTGTTCGAGAACACCCATCGGAGCGCCGGCGGGCGAGTCTGGCCGCTCGAGGAGCTCGCGGCCTCGGCGCAGGCCGCGCGCGAGCTGGGGCTCGCCGTCCATCTCGACGGTGCGCGCCTCCTGAACGCCGCGGTCGCAGGCGGCGTCCCGGCCGCGGAGTACGGCCGGCTCGCGGACAGCGTCACGCTGTGCTTCTCGAAGGGCCTCGGCTGCCCCCTCGGAGCCATCCTCGCCTCCTCGCGAAAGCGGATCGAGGAAGCCTGGGAGGGGAAGTCCCTGTTCGGCGGCGCGATGCGCCAGGCCGGAATCGTTGCCGCGGCCGCCCTGTATGCGCTCGACCACAACGTCGAGCGGCTCGCGGACGACCACGCCCGGGCGCGCCGGCTCGCGGAGGGCCTGGCCGCCGCCGGTCTCCAGGTCGACGTGGACGCGGTCGAGACCAACTTCGTCTCGATCGAGCTGGCGCCGCTTGGAGTGGATGTCGCGGAGGCGCGCGCAAAGATCGCCGGCCGGGGCGTGCTCGTCGGGTTCATGCGTCCGGGCGTCCTGCGCGCCGCCACCTACCTGGGGATCGAGGACGAGGACATCGAGCGGGCAACCGAGCTGATCCCGCGCTCGCTGGGAGCCCTTGTCAGCGCCTGAGAGCCTGGCGCTCGAGCTCGAGCAGCTCGTCCGCAAGGTGCAGGCCGACAAGCGGCTGCCGAGCATCGCGGCCGCCGTCGTGCGCGACGGCGAGATCGTCTGGGAGACAGCCGTCGGCCTCGCCGGCGTGGACGCAGGCCTTGAGGCGACGCCCGACACCCAGTACCGGATCGGCTCGATCACCAAGACGTTCACCGCTGTCGCCGTCATGCAGCTCCGGGACGAGGGCAAGCTCGACCTGGAGGATCCCCTCGACCGTCATCTCGAAGGCGCCGCGCCCGCGCCGGCGCTGCGACGTCTGCTCTCGCACACGTCCGGGATCCAGCGCGAGCCGCCCGGAGATGTCTGGGAGACGCTCCGGTTCGCGCCGGCGGAGGAGCTGCTCGGCGTCCTGGAGGAGGCAGAGCAGGTGCTGCCGCCCGGGGCGCGCTGGCACTACTCGAACCTCGCCTTCTCACTGCTCGGTCTGCTGGTCGCGCGGATCTCGGGGCTCCCATACGAGCGCTATCTCCAGGAGCGGATCCTCGGACCGCTGGGGCTCGAGCGAACGTCGCTGCGCCCCCAGGAGCCGGCGGCGGTTGGCTACCTCGTCCAGCCCTATGCGGACGACGTCTGGGAGGAAGCACCGGTCGAGACGGGCGGCTGGATCCCCGCCGGCCAGATGTGGGGGACGGTTCGCGACCTGTGCCGCTGGGCCGCCTTCCTCGTCGATCCGGATCCGGCGGTGCTGGCGCCCGAGAGCGCGGAGGAGATGCGGGTCGCCCAGTCGTTGTCCGACCACGAGCGCTGGACGGGGGGTCACGGGCTGGGCCTCAGCCTGCGCAGGGACGGCGAGCGGATCCTGATCGGCCACGGCGGCTCGATGCCCGGCTTCATCGCCGGCCTGTACGTGTCGCCTGCGGACAAGATCGGCGCGGCCGTGCTGACGAACTCGACGTCCACGAACGTCGAGGAGCTGACGCTGAAGCTGATCGAGCGCACGGTCGAGGAAATGCCGGCGCCCCCGGAGGAATGGCGCGTCCAGGATCCTCCACCCGGCGAGCTCGAGAGCGTGCTCGGCCTCTGGTTCATGGAGGGGACACCGCTCGTCTTCCGCTGGAAGAAGGGCAGGCTCGAGGCGGGCTTTCCCGACGCGCCCGACTGGGTTCAGCCCTCGGCCTTCCGGCGGGAGGACGAGGACCTCTACCGGACGATCTCGGGACCGGAGCAGGGCGAGCGCCTCCGGCTCGTCCGCGACGACGAGGGCCGCGTCGAGCGTATGTATTGGGCGACGTACCCGGTCACCCGGCAGCCCGGGGTGTGGGCTGAGGCCCCCGGGTAGTTACCGGTGCGAGCCAGGCTGAAGCCTGGCACGCGATCGATGGGATCTCCTGCGGCCAAGGCACGCCAAGGGTCGCGGGGTGAGCGATTGCTACTTACTCGTACTGGAGCGCTTCGAGCACGTTCAGCCGTGAGGCGCGCCGCGCCGGGAAGATCGCCGCGATCAGCCCGACGACGAGGGCGGCGACCACGAACACGAGCAACGACGTCACGGGCCAGGCGACCACGAGGAAGTCGACCCGAAGGATCAGCAGCACCGCGAGCACGATCCCGAGGGAGATCCCGATCGCCGCGCCGATCAGCGCCGTGATCACGCTCTCGTAGCGGATCATCCTCCGCACCTGCCGGCGCGTCATCCCGACCGCGCGCAGCATGCCCAGCTCGCGCGTGCGCTCGAAGACGGTCAGGACGAGCGTGTTCACGATCCCGAACAGGCTGACGATCACGGACAACGCGAGCAGGACGTAGAGGACGTTGAGGATGTTGTTGAGCCCGCTCGCCTGGTTGTCCTTGAACTGCTGCTGGTCCTGAACCTTTGCGTTCGGGAAGCCGGCGAGCGCCTGGTCGAGCTTGGCCGTGTTCGCGGGGTCGACGCCGCCGGCGAGCGTCACGAACACGAACAGGTCCTTGGGCTGCGAGAACACGCGGTCGAAGGCGGCGGTGCCGATCGTGACCCGCCCGAACGGAGAGCCCCCGGCCGGTGGGTCGAAGATGCCCTTGACCTGGAAGGTCGGTCTCGCGCCGTCGGGGACGAGCAGCCGCACACTCGAGCCGAGCCGGAGGTGATGATCCTTGGCGAAGTCCTTGTCGACGAATGCGCCGTCGGCTCCGAGCGTGTCCATCGTCGCCTGCGATCCCTGGGTCCAGTCAAGCTTGAAGACCTTGCTGGCGCCGGGATTGACGGCGGTCAGGTTGTGCCGCTTCCCGAAGATCTCCGCCTCGCCAACCCGAACGCCCACGATGGCGGTCACCCCTGGCACCTGGCGCAGCGGCTTCTCGACATTCGTCGGGATGGGCGAGTAGTTGTTCTGCGCCGTGACGGCGTAGTCCGTCGCCCAGAGCTTGTCGACCGCGCCGAAGAACGAGCTCCGGATTCCGGCGGCGAGCATCGCGACCAGGGTGACCAGGGCCAGCCCGATCATGAGCGCGGCCGCCGTCGATCCGGTTCGCTGCGGATTGCGCTGCGCGTTCTCGCGGGCGAGGACGCCGGCCACTCCGCCGACGCGGGCTCCCGGCGCTCCGAGCGCACCGGCGAGCGGGGTGACGAGATGCGACGAGAACAGCGCGACGCCGAAAAAGATGAACAGCGTCCCGACTCCCATGAACAGGAGGATCTGCGTCGTCGAGAGGCCGGGCCCGAAGAGCCCGAACGCGAGGGCTGCGAAGCCGAGCACCGCAAGTGAGCCGGAGCCGACGCCGCGATAGCGCGCGAAGCGTCCGGGGGGAAGGCTGGCGCCCTCCCGCACCGCTGCGATCGGCGGCACGCGGGTCGCCCGCAATGCCGGCCGGAGGCTGGCCACGATCGTGACGAGGATCCCGACCACGAGCGCGACCACGATCGTCCGGCTCTGCAGGAGCAGGCCGCTGTTCGGGAGCGTGAAGCCGACTGCCTCGAAGAGGGCGAACAGGCCCTTGGCCAGCGCCAGACCGAGGAACAACCCGACGACGGAGGCGATCACCCCGATCGCCGTCGACTCGATCAAGACGCTGCGCAGGACCTGGCGCCGAGAGGCGCCGATCGTCCGGAGGGTGGCGAACTCGCGCGTCCGCTGAGCGATCGTGATCGAGAGCGAGTTGGCGATCACGAATGCGCCGACGAAGAGCGCGATCCCGCCGAAGGAAAGCAGGAAGGTCTGGAGGAAGCTGGTGAAGCTCTTGGTGTCCTCGGCGTCCTTCGACGCCTGTGCAGTGCCGCTCCTCACCTGCGTCTCGGGCGGCAGGATCGAGCGGATCTGCTCGAGCAGCGCGGGCTTCGAGACCCCAGGCTTGCCCGCGATGCGGATCTGGTCGAGCTTGCCGGCTTTGTGGAAGAGCTCCTGTGCTGTCCGCAGGTCGAAGCCGGCGAGCGTCGCCCCCCCGATCGAGGCGACCGAGCCGAACTTGACGAGACCCGAGATCCGAAGGAGGTCGGCCGGCCCCTCCGCCTGCACGCGGATGGAGTCGCCGATCTTCAGGTCCTTCTTGCCCGCGGTGGAGGTGTCGACGACGACCTGTCCCGGCCCGGGCCACCGTCCGTCGACCAGGCTGAGGGAGTTGAATCGAGGCTGGGTGGGGTCGACCGAGAAGCCGAGGTTGGGGGCTCCGCCGAACTGGATCACTTTCCCGTTCGAGCCGATCAGCTGCGCCTCGCCGCCGACGCCGCCGATCGCCGCCTCGACGTCGGGCAGCGCGCGGACCTTTGCCAGCAGCGACTCGTCGAACGCGGGGGCCTGGACGCCCTGCTGGTCGGAGAGGTCGAAAGCGGACTTGCCGGTGATGGCCGCGTCCGTGCCGCGGTAGACCCCCGTGAAGATGTTGTCGAACGCGTGCGAGATCGAGTCGGTGAGGACGTACGTGCCGCTCACCGTCGCAACTCCGAGCACGATCGCAAATGCCGTCAGGACCGAGCGCAGCTTTCGGCCGAGCAGCCCTTTGAGCGCGACGACGACCACGGTCTAGCCCGCGCCGAGCTCGGACATCGCCGCGAGCACGTGGTCGGCGTCGGTGCGCTCCATCCGGCGCACGATCAAGCCGTCGGCGAGGAAGAAGATCTGGTCGGCGATCGCGGCGGCGCGGGCGTCGTGAGTGACCATCACCGTTGTCTGGCCGTAGGTCTCGACGGAGTCGCGCATCAGCTCGAGGATCTCGGCGGAGGTGCGCGAGTCGAGGTTCCCCGTCGGCTCGTCGGCGAACATGACGGTCGGCTTCGAGACGAGCGCGCGGGCGATCGCGACGCGCTGTTGCTCGCCGCCTGAGAGCTCGGCCGGGCGGTGCTTGCGCCGGTTCGCTAGCCCGATCTTCCCGATCAGCTCGTCGATCCAGGCGCGCTCGGGCTTCTCTCCCGCGATCGAGAGCGGCAGGAGGATGTTCTCCTCCGCGGTCAGCATCGGGAGGAGATTGAAGAACTGGAACACGAAGCCGATCGAGCGCCGGCGCAGCTTCGTCAGGTCGTTGTCGCCGAGCTTCGTGATCTCCGTGCCGGAGATCGTGACCGAGCCCGACGTGGGGGGGTCGAGCCCGGCGAGGATGTGCATCAGCGTCGACTTCCCGGAGCCCGACGGGCCCATCACGGCCGTCAGCTTGCCGTCGGGGACGTCGAGCGAGACCCCGCGCAGCGCGTCGACGGCGGTCTCGCCGGAGCCGTAGCGGCGCGTGAGCTCTCGCGCCGTCACGACGGCTCCCTCCATGGTGTCAGGTGTCGCGGTCTCGATCGAGGCCATTGTTGGTGCGAACGTATTTAGCAGACTATCGATCGCCAACCAACCCGAAGGCGACCGCGAGGCCGGCGTACACGGCGATGAGCATGTACCCCTCCCAGCGATAGACCTTGCCGTCCCGCAAGACGATCGCGACGAACAGCGCCGCGGCGCCCATCGCGATCAGCTCGATCGGGCGGAATGCCAGCGGAAGAGCGGGGGAGACCGCGAACGAGAGGAGAGCGACGGCGGGCGTGACGAGCATCGCCACCTGGGCGCTGGACGAGATTGCGATCTCCGTCGCGAGGTTCATCTTGCCGCGGCGGGCGATCACGATCGCGCCGCCGTGCTCCGCCGCGTTCCCGACGATCGCGACGATCACGGCGGCGATGAAGAACTCGGAGAGATGGGCCGAGTGCGCGAAGCGATCGAGCGCGTGGACGAGGATCTCGCTGACGAAGGCGGTGGCGACGGTGGCGAGCGAGAGCGCCGCCAGCGAGCGGAGCAGGCTCCAGGCCTCGCCGGGCTCGGCGTCGCTCTCGGAGTGCAGGCGGCGATGGCGCCTGAGGTTGTTGGCGATGAGCCCTATGTAGACGAGTAGGAGCACGACCGCGACCGGGATCGTCGCGACCGCGAGCGAGCGGCGGTCGGGATTTCCGTGCCACCCGGGAATCGACGGGATCAGGAACGCGACCGTGGCCAGGATCACGAGTCCGAGCTGCAGCAGCAGGGAGCGGCGGTCGACCTTCGCCTCGCGCCCGAAGACCAGCGCCGCCCCGAGCACGAGCAGGATGTTGGATGCCACGCTGCCCATGAGCGAGCCGCGGACGACGTTGGGGAGGCCGTTCGCGATCGCGAGCAGGGCGATGATCAGCTCGGGGGCGTTTCCGAACGTGGCGTTGAGGAAGCCGCCGACGCCGGGGCCCGTGTGCTCCCCCGCGTGCTCGGTCGCCTCACCGATCAGCCAGGCGAGCGGAACGAGCGCCGCCGAGGCGGCGACGAACAGCACCACGTCCCCGACCGAGAAGCCCCACTTGAGCAGAAAGACGACGGGCGCAAGGGCCAGGGAGGCCCAGAGAATCTTCCGCGCCACCGGAGCGCCTTTACCCGGTCGAGTCCGATTTGTCAAGTCTTGCGCAGCACGGTTCGAGTCCGCAAAATCCGACTATGCAGGCACATCGGACCGCGGCGCCGGCCGAGCTCCCTCTCCATCCCCAAGACGAGGTCGAGTGCCGCCGGTGCGCAGTCCACTGCGACAAGGTCGTCTATCCGGGTGCCTGCGTCGAGCGCAACTGTCCGTTCCTGTACGCGTACGAGGATCACGGGCACACGTTCGTCGGCTGCATGCAGAAGGTCTTCGACGTCGAGATCGATCTCGAGCTCCTGCGAGCGGCGGAGGAGGAGGAGAGCGGGTTCGGCGCCGTGCGAGCGAGGCGTGGGCCGCTGCCGATGTGCCGGGTCGAGGTCGACCCCTGCTACGTGGCCCGCGAGGACGAGCTCGGGTGCATCAACCCCGAGTTCTACGAGGTCCCGGCCGAGCGCCCGAGCTTCCGCGTGTTCGCCCAGGTTCGCCGCTAGCGCTCATTTCTTCTTCATCCAGCGCTTGTGCAGCCGTTTCAGCTTCTTCATCTCGTTGGCGTCCGGGCCGTGGCCGTCCTTGCCCGGCACCTCGAGCAAGGCGGGAAGCCCCTGCAGCGATGGGTGCGAGAGGAACACGCCCAGCTTCTCGCCCATCAACCCGTCGCCGATGTTGTCGTGGCGGTCGCGGTTGGAGCCGAGCGGCGTCTTCGAGTCGTTGACGTGCAGGGCGCGGAGCCGGTCGAGGCCGATCGAATCGTCAACCTCCTCGAGCAGGCCGTCGAAGGCGTCGCGGTCGGTGACGTCGTAGCCCGATGCGTAGAGGTGGCAGGAGTCGAGGCAGATCCCGAGCCGGGGATGGCGGTCGAGCCGATCGAGGATCGTCGCGAGCTCCTCGACCGAGCGGCCGATCGTGCCTCCCGCGCCGGCCGTGTTCTCCATCAGCAGCCAGGTCGCGTCCGAGCAGCGCTCGAGCGCCTGGGCGAGCGCGGGGACGACGCGCTCGAGCCCGGCCTCGAAGCCGGCGCCCTGGTGGGAGCCGACGTGGAAGATGACGCCGTCCGCCTCGATCGCGCAGCCGACGTCGACCGTGTTCTTCAGCGCTTCCACGGACTTGGCGTAGAAGTCGTCCTTCGGGCTCGCCAGGTTGACGAGGTAGAGCGCGTGGCAGACGACCTCGTGGATTCCCGCCTCGGCTCGGCGCTCCTTGAAGCGCTCGAAGTTCTTCGGGTCGTGGTTCGTC